>WLWD01001604.1_pt1:0-85000 | contig 149749 bp, 112 predicted proteins | sample 6712731 | NCBI WGS metagenome assembly WLWD01 (sample SAMN12718690, study PRJNA576275) | sponge metagenome | isolation source: marine sponge | host: Mycale hentscheli | place: New Zealand: South Island, Marlborough, Capsize Point | collected 2014-11-01
GACAAAATGAAACGTTAACAATGCAGTAATAAACCAAATAACAGTAGGATCAAAGTTTTCAAGGATACTTTTGGAGGGAACTCCTGAAAATGTTGGCGGAAACCCACTATGCCGGAACTGATCAGGAACTGCCTGAAGAAAGAGAACAAGTGAATGACATGAAAGGTGGGATTGACTCGAAGAAACAGTAGACACAGCAAGTTGAACTGGAACCAGGGAACAGACTAGAACACGGGAACTGAAAATTTGAACCAGAAACGGAGAACCTGAAGTAACAAAACAGGGAATGCCTGAAAAATGGTTTGGAGAAACCAGAAACAAGAAGACATGAGGTTCAACAAGATAGGAGACAATCAACTGGAATCACTGCTGAACACCAGGTGTGGGACAAGAAATAGAAGATTTCAATGAGTGAGTTCGTCTCCAAGACACCAACTGCTGAGAAACTGGAGGAGCACCGCTGCCACCAAGTGTGGTAGGATGTCAGGGAGACAACTAGGGAGTAGCTTCCACCAGAGTGTCAAGAGCTCACACACAACCCTATTACAGGCCCTTAGCTAGCCAGCTGCTGCTGTTTAAGGCAGAACAAAAGGTTCACCAGAGTTAAGTGTAATTGTAAGACTCATGAACTGACACTGGAAGGTGCACGTGTCCAGCAGGCTAATATAATAGTAAACCAACTGAGCAGGCGCAGGAAGTAATGAGGTAATGGTGATGTGGGTTAACTGGAGTGCATGAAATACGCTATATAGAAATAATTGATTAATAATGCATGCCAATAAAGGATAGTGATAGATGTTCAGGGTTCAAGTGGGAGTGGCTAAGGGTGTGGTCTGTCATGTGGGAGGTTCTACCACAGTGATAATGGATGAGGGTTTGTGTAATGCAGAAGTCATAGATGGGAGGGGCTCATTAACTTGTTGGCTGTGGCTATGTGAAGGTCTACGACCTAAACACATGCACCATTTCAGAGACACACATACTATCCATACACACGCGCATTATATATAAGTATACTTGTGGTGTGCCTGTGCACAAATGGTAAGCAAGTCTATATATGTAATAAATCTGATAATTATTAAATTTTATAATTTTTTAGGCCAAAGCGTTAGCTAGTATGAAAAAATGCATTTTTTTAATATAATGCTTCACCCGACTAAGTTCAGTGGTTCCTTTTTAACATTACAAAGTATATAACCTAATAAAAGCAACCGTTTTCGCATGAAATATCTAACAATTTGGAGCATAAGTTTAAAATAAGACTTGTTTTATGCTGTAGTAGACACTATCAGGGGTAACTCAATTGAAAATTGGGGATAGTTGTTTTTATTCCACCCTAGAAATCTTCACAATGATATCTTTAGGTATGTCACATTGAGAGGCACAAACGTTTTACGTAGCTCAGAGACGGCTATTTAATATCAGCACGAGACAAACTACAATTGACATCATGTGACATGGTAAGGTGTGGAATAAAACAAAAACATAAATGAGCGAGTTAGGTAAGAATGAAATGTGTCTGCTACATAACTCCCCTCCCAGTGACCTGATTAGGGAACAAAATCCTGAAGACGTTTGGGCCAGTGGACATGGCGTCCTGAGCGTGTGGTCCTTGAAGAGCCAGTAGGAGGAGGCGTAGGAGAATCAGTCAGAAGAAAAGATGGTGGAGGAGGCGATGAAGGGGTAGAAGAATATGTTGATCGGGTCCCATATCTTCTAGGAAGATGATGCTCAGTGTGAGCGGCCTTTAACTGGTCCAGGGAGACTGAGTCGTGACGACCGTTGATGTCAGCGACAAAATGCTAGTCTTCCCTTTCAAGAACCTTGTAGGGACCGTTATATGGCTGTTGCAGGGGTCTTCTAGTGGCATCATGACGGATAAAGACGTGAGTACATGTGGATAGCACAGGGCTGATGTAAACAGAGCGTTGGGCTGGGCTGGTGGGGGTAGGTTGCAAACTTTTCATGGAGGACTTGAGGGTAGAGACTTAGCTAGTGGGCTCGACAGAGTGTTCTAAAGACATGAAGAATTCTCCAGGGAGTCGGGAGAGAGGTGCCATAGACGAGCTCTGCAGCTGTACCACCAATGTCCTCCTTGAGGGCTGTCTGTATCCAAAGTAGTACTAAGGGAAGTGAAGTAGTCCTGTGTTCAGGAACAGGGTAGGTCTTCAGAGCAGTTTTGAGCTGTCGGTGGAAACTTTCCACTTTTGGTGATAGGATGGTATGCCGTGGTGTGTATGCAGTGAATTCCGAGAAGACCAGTGAGCTGTTCCCAAAGAGCGGATTCAAACTGGTGTCCCCGGTCTGTGGTGATAGTAGATGGGACACCAAACCGGGAAATCCAGCCACTCACAAAGGCCTTGGCCACAGTCTCGGCCGTGAAGTTCATGAGGGGAATGGCCTCTGGCCAGCGGGTGAGCCTATCAATGCAGGTGAGCATGTAGCTGAATCCCTGAGCGAACCAACGAGATCGAATCGGACACCAAATGTGGCAAATGAAGAGAGAGGTGTGACAGCATGTCGATGGAACTTAGACTTCTGGCACTGGAGACATGCTGGAATCCATGATCATGAGTCAGCTTTGATGCTTGGCCAGACGAAACGGGCTGTCAAGAGACGCTATGTAGCACAGATGCTGGGATGAGAAAGGTTGTGTAGGGAGATGAAAACAGCGTGTCGGAAGGGCTGAGGAACAACTGGACGAGGGGTCCCGGTAGATACATCACATAAAATCGTGTGTTCTGACATGGACAAGGGAAAACATTCCAATTTCAATGAAGATGAAGAGGGTGTGGACCGTAGGCTTATAATGTCCTCATCTGTTGCCTGTGCTTTCATGGCGTGGAAGTTTATGATTGGGGGAGAACCGTTAGAGAGAGCGTTGGCTTCAATTCTGGATAAGGTATCAGCTGGGATGTTGGCAATACCCTTCACATGTTTGATTGATGATGTGAAATGAGCAATATAGTCCAGGTGACGAGCTTGACGAGGAGAGTGACGACTGGAGTTTGTGTTGAGAGCATATGTGAGAAGTTTGTGATCGGTAAAGACATGGAAAAGACGTTCTTCCAGGAAGTGACGAAAGTGCTTAATGGCTAGGTAAACCGCCAATAGCTCCCTGTCAAACGTACTGTAACGAGTTTCCACCAGCTTCAACATTTTAGAGAAGAATGTGATAGGGTGCCATGAATTTTCGACCCATGTCTGTCATGAGACAGGTTGGGGCATCTGGCTTGGGATGAGCAAGGAGAGTAGTTTCAGCTAGGACACCCTTTGTCCTGTTGAAGGCGGAGAGTGCTTCTTCAGTCCAAGTGAGAGGGGTGGACTTGTCCCTGGGACGGGTCAACAGCTCGTTGGGAGGTTGGAGGATGGATGCACATGAAGGCAAGAACCGATGGTAGAAATTCACCATACCTATGAACTCCCTTAGCTTGCGCTGGGAGGTAGGCTGTGGGAAAGAACGAATGGCTTGGACTTAGACTTCTAAAGGTTGTATCCCCTGGCAGCTGATGTTATGGCCGAGGAAATCGAGGTATGGAGCACCAAACACGCACTTGGCAGTGAGTCCGTAATCCTCCAGATGCTGGAGTATCTGGTGAACATGCTGGAGGTGCTCATCAGGGAAGAACTGGCCACAAGAATGTTGTCCACATACCCAAAACAGAAATCTAAGCCACGTAACACCTGGTCGAGGAAATGCTGGAAGGACTGTGCTGCATTATGCAACCCAAAGGGCGTGAGCAGGAACTCAAAGGTATGATTATGGCAGTCTTGGGTATGTCACTTGGCTATACTGGTGGTAGGCGCGTACGTGATCCAGCTTACTGAAAATAGTGGTACCATGGAGTGAATCAGTGAAATCTTGAATGTGAGGGATAGGGTAACGATCCGGGGTGGTATAGTTATGGAGGGCCCGATAATCTACGCAGGGGCGCCAATCTCCAGGTCTCTTCTTAGGAACCATGTGTAGGGTGATGCCCAACAACTCGAGGATGGGTGTATGATTCCCAAGTGGAGCATGTGCTCAAACTCACAACGAGTGGCCTTGAGACAATCAGGTGTGAGGTAATGGGCTCGAGCTACTACTAGGGGGCCAGTTGTGGGGATGTGATGAGTGATGTTGTGTCAAGGGGGATGGTCAGTGATGCATGGGCGTGTCACTGATGGGAACTCACGAAGCAGAGCGGCAAAATCGTTAACTGGCTCCTTTCGCTGTAGTGTAGGACTGAGGGGAGGATCTTGTGTAGCAATTCCCTGAACACGAAGTTGTGTCAGTCCATTCAGGAGTTGGTGGTGCTTGACGTCCACTAGTAAACTGAAGTTATAGAATAAGTCAGCACCAAATATGGGCTTCCGCACATCTGCAACTATGAAAGCCCAATGAAATGTACGCCGAAGACCGAGGTTAAGGGTAAGTGATCGAGTTCCGTATGGTGGCAACTTCAGATTAACCGCAGAAACAGTAGGATGAGCGGTAGCAGCGGATACAGGAGCATCGGAAGTAGGGAGTATTTCAGCAGTGTCCTCAGCTGATGCAGTCATGGTTTGGATACTATTGAGGTCACCAATGTCGCATTGAGATGCGGAAACGTTTTACGTAGCTCAGAGATGACTATTTAATAATTACCACGAGATAAACTACAATTGACATCACGTGACATGGTAAGAAGTGGAAAAAAACAATAAATAAATGAGCGAGGTCGGTAAGAATGAAATGTGTCCGCCACAGGTAAATGACCCGTGAAATAACTTACAATATTTCACGTTGTTATTTCACGCCGTATTCGCAAGCTCATTACCCTAGTGGTTATTATTCGACACTAGATATCTTCACTACTGTAGTTTGTACTAGGACTGGTAACTCACTGTGGTAAAGTAGGTTCAAGGGGCTTACTACACCCATAGCTGATATTTAGCAGCTGCTCTAATGAGTAGGCTACACCAGAGGAATGTAGCTGTAAAAACCGAGATAAGTGGGTTGCTAAACCACTTATTACACTCGTCAGAGTGATATGGCTAGATATGTCACTCTCATGCTATATTTTTACTCACCCCTGGCTCATGAAAATAAATTAGCCTGCTCATGAAATATTTCACCATATCTCATGTAATAAGTACTATATATATATATATTATGTGTTTAGATGTGTGTATGTAATTTTTGTACTTTGACCCTGGCATTTTTGTGTTAGTTCTGTGGTCAACCGTCCCAAACTTCGCTAAACAAACGGAATCCTCTGGTTTACCACTATCACCTACTAGAAATTGAATTGTTTATCGTTTTGAATACTTTTGCGAGTGCAGTTAAAACTTGAAAACCTACCGGAGTTCCATTCTCACATCTCATATCTCACAATTTTGAGCCTAAGTTTAAAGTAAGACTTACTTTATGCTGTAGTATCAGAAGTAACTGGAGTCAAGCCAAAAAAGCTCTTAATATAAGGATAGGTTTAAATCTTTGCGGTGATTCCTGGAAATTCCTGCTGTCACTTTTAAGTCAAATAGTTGGGGCGAGTGGTTGCTGGGCAAATTGAAATCCCTTTTCGTATAATACGTCATTTATAATATCAAATGTTTTATCGTAGCTGGTGCGTCTTAAAATTTATCACAATTGTAAATTTAAGTAACCTAAGCAGGGAGGCTCACTCCCCATATGTTCTCAAGCACACCACTTGTTTAAAAAAAACTTGTTCAAAGCTGTAGTACCAGAAAAAAATGCCTAAAAGAGTTTAAGGGGCACACGTACCATTATAAAAAGCAGTGTTTTTAAAACGAAAAAAAACTGCGCGTGCGTTTAGAAGGTCTCCGATTTTCAAATGTCCTCCCCTAGCACTGTTTCGTGCGCTCGCCAACAAATTTCCCTTGTGTTACCCCTGACAGTGTCTCGCTTGCTTCGCTCGGTAGCCAGTTAGCAAATTCTAATCGACAGAATTTCTAACGCACACGATAATTCCCACTACAAAGTCGAATAATGGTATAGAGGAATATCAAAAAAGTAAGATCTGAACACTATTTTTATTAGACTAGTCAATCAAATTCATTACATAACTAATTAAAAAAATCACTAAGTTTCTTTACCATTCGGCGCTCAAACGGTGACCAAGCTGCCTTGACATTGCCAAATTTCCCACTTCCAAGGGTTCTGCCAAGCGTATAGCCTAACACTTGTGGATACGGTGTGGTAAGATATGAACAATTGAGGTGTTTACGATGGGGACGAGATGTTAATGATCCTCCATTGGCCTCCATTGCTATTGACAGCTAGCCTAAAAGTATGAATACTAAACGGTGAAACTTAGTTGCAGTCAAATGAACAGAATCTGTAACAGAGAACAGTGACAGAACACAGCAGCGATACAGGTGACAGAGCACAGCAGCGATACGGTTGTTAAGTACGCTATACGCGTAGCAACTGAGCGTCGTCAAAGTCATTACGCGCGCAATGCATCATACATGCAAAACAGAACGAATAAAATAGGCTCTTTCTTCCGTTTTAATTTTACCTGTATTGGAAACGCCATTGCCAATACAAGTAAGCGTTGGTTGGTAACATAATGGTTATTCAGTTGAATAGCTGTTTTGAGGTGGTGTTAGTGCAGTAGTCAACTTTGAACATGTCTTTGATGGCATTGCCTAAGGCCTGAACCGCCAAGATGACGGCATCCTCCTCAGATGGCATTATGGCAAGTGACCGATCACCATTCCAACCGCAACTGAATTGGCGGTTCCCAAGTCAGTGACGCAGCACCGGGACTCTCGATGATGAAAGTGGAGGCCTAAAAAGGGTGAGGGAACTACATTAAGCCAATCCCCTGGGTGAGGAGGACTACAGACTTAAGCTAGTGCCCGAGCCTGTGTTGTAGCAGCGAAATTGTACCGGCCAGAACTATTAAGCTGGTGAAACGTAATCGCGCCCTCGTTAATGTTTCTACCCCGCAAATGTTACGCAGTCTATAAACTCCAACTCTAGCTACATGCCGTGTATGCTCACACACCAAGGTGAATGGTACCCTACAATGCTGGCTAGATCTACCTTGGGATTCCATTAAGCTGATGAATCTATCGACTAAAAATGCTACAAAAAAGTTTTCAAAAAGTATATACAAGTAATTCTATATAATATTATATTATACATATAAATATATATATATAATATTATATATATATATATTATAATATATAATATTATATATATATATTTATTGCAGCTTTGATATTTTTACTTGAATATTTCCGCATCACGCGAGCGTTCTGTATTCTCCCATATTGTACGGTTTATATTGTACGCTACTTGTAGCGCGCGCGTAGCGAGTAAAATAAATGAAAATTGTATTGTAACCGGTTGAGAAAAATTTCAAAGAAGCAATAAATCACTTATCACACTCGTCGTACAATATGGGAATGATATTTTACTCTCACGCCACATTTTCACTCGCCTTTGGCTCGTGAAAATATTTTGCGTGCTCGTAAAATATTTTCCCATATTGTACTCTGACTCGTGCTATAAGTATTATATATAATATATATATATATAATTATATATATATATAATAGATTGTAGATTATAAATTGCAGCAGCACTAGTGAAATTAGCTAATTCATACTGACTTTGGTGGAGGATGTCATTGTGGAATGAAGAGAACAAAGTAATCAAAGATTAATTAGGATGGCGCTTAACAATTGTGGCTAGCTACCAGCAACACATGATCTGTACCTCGCAGAAGAGTAGTTACAGTTGCAATACCACTTCGGGTGGAACAAGAACCACAGAGTCAACGGCAGTGTACCAACGCTCCCCCCTAGCGTGTATAAGGTAGTAAGTGTCTGGATACGCGAGACTATTCCATTGTCTGATAACGGTGTGGTCAAACTGAGCTGTAGTGTTCTAAGTGGGCTATTAGGCAAACTTGTCAGCTCCGCTTACGTTCAAGCTTTTGTAGGGACACCCCCTATCGTCGCGTCGCTACCGCGTGAGCAAATAATTTCTATTCTTTTCTTCTTTTTTTTTTGCCCTCGGTAGTTTTTGCTTATGTTGAAAGGGAGGCTAATGAGCGTTTGAATTAGGTGTTTGAGGTTGAAACTACATACTTGTGAAAGTTTCCTGCATGTTTAAAGTATAGCTACTTCTATAGACAGGGCCAGTGAAAATGAAGCCAGATAGTGAAATATCTTGCTACACTAATCTGCCTAGTGTAATAAGTGGTTTAGGTATCTTCACTCTGTAGTTTATACTAGGTTTGGTAACCCATGTTGCATAGTGGTACACGGCTTTAGTATGTTAAATTTACTCTGTCACGCCCTTTGGGTTGCATAATGCAGCACAGTCCTTCCAATTAAAGCTCTCAATGTGAGAAAAGGTTAGTATTAGTGCAATGTAGTGTAGTAATTGGCATACAACGAATGACCATGATTGTTTAATTCTGTAGGTGTGGCCTTTGGTCACCTGTAGAGGGTGAATGTATTCATTTGAGCAAGATGGGACTGAAAAAATAGTCGCTGGTTGGAGATAAGAGGTGGTTGCTTCTTGGAGGTTCTAACTACACTATATTAATTGTATTTACAATTGGGGGTGCACGATTTGGTCACTTCAGAGAGGTCTAAATAGTTGCTGGAGCAAGACTTCACTTCCTTAATAGAGGAAGTTTGAACATTAGGATATTGCTCATGGTCTATTGCCTGATTATGTGATTTTAATAACTCACTCACAATCCTTGCAAACTTCAGGGCCTGTCACTGTCTCTGTGCTCCTGGGTTTGTAAAGAGACTAATAGCAGAGCTTCTCCTGATTCTTTGATAACAACATTGCATTGCTCGTGGTGTGGGGCTGCCCACAAGATGATGATGAATGACTAATGTTATTTACATAACCACACATGTAAATGTTCACTGTTCTAGAACAATCTTTTAGCTAGTGTGCTCTCATCTACTGAGCAAGGTCAGTACCATAAATTTTTTTTATGTTTCACTGTGTGGGTGGATGGCTATATAATATTTAACCATCCCAGCTTCAGTCCATCTTTGGTTGTATAGTTAACTACACACCCCTATTGCTGTAACTAGTATTAAAATTTCTTTTTTTGGGGCCTTGGAGGAGTATTGGATTAAGGTACTGGTGTGAGGTACAGTTATCAACCATTGCATAGATCGGCTTGGTGGTTGTTCTACCTGTTGGGCGTTTCTTCGGCTAACATCCTCAAAGATTCCCCACACTGGCAGCAGTGATGTTCCAAGACATAGAGATAACTCCACGTCTGGCCATCAATCTAAGTGAAGACTTCAGCGGGTCTTGGTAGACTATATCGAACTCTACGAACAAGTTTTGTGCATTGTGTGAAAATTTTGGTGTTGTATTATTTGTCGTGTTCAACTTGTTAGTTGAGTGTGCTTTTATATCCTCTCTTTATCTGTCATACAGGCTCTCAGTATTGTTGTTCTGTTCACCGGACCCTGGTGCTGTATGCCCCCTAAGTAGCAAAAAAAATTCTACTAACTCAAATTCAACCCATAAACCCAATCGAGCACTACTGTCTGGTATTTTGTGACAGTTATACACTGAGACAGGCAGCTGCAGCATCATCATTGGGTGGTGAGGTATATAGTTAGAACCAGCACATGAATCGGACAAGGGCACCATTTCTGTTGTTTCTGATAAGGATAGGGACACTCCCCGTGGGAGAGAACCTTCATTCTAATAGAACAATGGCAGTTTCAGAGTTGATCTTACTGAATGCTAGTGATAGTTTCTGCAGGCTAAATGGCATTGGGTATAGGCGGTGACAAAGAACCCTCAATGGCATCAGTCTTGAGCATGATGTCTGAGATGTTGCAATTGTCAAGGTACGAGATAAAAGAGGAAAGGGAACGAGCGGCAAGAAGAGAGGAGGAAGCAGCCAAGTGACAGGAAGATGAGGAAGTCAGAAGAGTGAGAATGGAGAAAGTTTGAGAAGCAGAGAAGTCAGTAGACAAGATATTAAAATTTACATACAGGGGTTAGAGAATGAACTTTGACAGACTTGGTGTCTGGTCTTTGTCACATGGCTGGCACTGATGATAGAATTGGCAGTGACCATGCTTGCAATATTTGCCTGGACCAGTTTGAGATATGCAGATACCGCAAGCTAATGCATGCTTTATACCATGTTAAACTACTGTAAGTGGTGGCTGATCATGTCCATTAGGGTGGAATGTTACTACAGAGGTATATATGCGTGTGTTCCTCTTAACCCTTACATACTCTGTCCACCCCAACGTTTAAAAAAATTTAATTATGTTAATTAGTCTTTTTTTTTTTGTATATTCGTAAACATGGTATTATTTCATCATTGTGCTATCTTGGCAAGGTTTACATCTTTACCCAATTATCTGTCTGGTGTAGTTAACTAAATTAAATAAAAATGGCTACAATATTTTATGCTATGCATTCAAAAGTTGTTACATCGAGCGTCACACAGTGGCAGGTACTTGCTAGTAGCCTAGTAATAATTAATATCATTTTTTCTGTGATTTAACATCCTGTATATCAAATTACTACAAAAAAAATTAAAAAGTCAGTTTAAGTGTTAAATACATTGCTGCAATTATTAACGTTTAGATTAAAAAGAAAAGTTTGCTTCCAAATGCATATTTATTATACTTGTTGGTATGTGGCAAATTGATTTTAGTTTTGTTGATGTAGTAACATTGCACACTATCAATTCAACCATATTTCCATCGGCAATGAAATACTGAGTTTGAAGTTGTAACTTGGTTCAAGACAACAGACAAACAGCGTACAAAACATACAATTGGCATGAAGCACATTTAACAGTCAGATACATGTATGTGGTAATGATGACTGTCAGATTCTAGCAACTGTTCCTGAAGAGAGAGAGAGTCTCACGTCTGTCATGACCCTGTTACATCATAGGTTCTGGCTAGATCTGCTGCAACTGTCCTCTCAGAGTCAGTTAGATGCTCCTTCAAATGCTCAAATAGAAAAGACAAACCTGACAGAGAATATATATTATTAATCATGTCATTAAAAAAAGAAGCTACTTAGTAATTAACAGCATAAACAACCAATGCAATTGAAAATGAAAGTGCAACCATATTAAGTACGAGTGTATTAGATTCAAACCAAAGCTGAATATTAGCTGATGAATAAAATCTGGTAAATTTTGCATATGGCTAAACAACTTTTGAATTGTAGCCTTCCGATTGGTTGATACACTACACTACACTACACTACACTACACTACACACACACACACACACACACACACACACCTGAGGCTTACTTAGTTCACTAAAGGTGGGAGATGGGAGGGGAGATGGGAGGGGAGGGGGGGAAATGTGAAATTAAAACAATAAGCGTAAAGAGTAATAATTAATAGAGAGTAGCATAATTATATTGTGTGAGTACAATGTATCCAGTGGGTACCTGATCCCTGCCAATACACTTAGCGATACCATAATTCTAATGTTGGTTGGTGCAGGAGTGAGACTATACTCGGACATATTGCAACTGAAGACAAGCTAGGGTTATAAGTATTGTGTGGTTACAGCACCATGCAGTGGTTGAGACTGTAAGGCTATAAATAGCTCTCTCTGGCTCACCAGGTACTGTATACATACTGTATAAGGCGAGTCAAGTCTGATAGTATGTTATCTAATTGTATGTATTGCAACCTTTGATTATCCGAGCCAAGAATTCTCAGCGTTGCACCGCTCCCGATTCTCCATTGAAATTTTTTTATTATCCAATATAATATTCCTATTTTTTATTTATAAGTTGCTCTGACGTAGTACTTCCTGTAATAAAATAATTGAAACGAGTACACCAGTATTTTTTAAAATTTATAATTATTTGGAAGTATGGCTGCTAGAACGCTTACTGTTGAGTGTCTGTCAGCTTGAATTTTTTTTAATAGTATGGTGCTCCGAAACTCAGAATTCAGCGGCTAGGTGACTAAGCCGTGCACTCTGTCTGAACCCCGTAGCTACTTGAGAGCATCGGAAATTGAGCTTCAGCTAGTACTGTAAGAAATGGAAAGTCTGAATACTTAGCTCTCCTCTTTTCAGACTAACATGTTTTTTTTGTTTTGTTTTTCACAATAGTAAAGAGTTTGGTCGTAAATTGAGTTAAAAATTCAATTCTTGCTGGACTGTCTTTACAGAAAAGGAAATACAAATAAAATATTCATACATTCGTCATGTTACCTGGTCGTCATATAATTGACCAGGAAAGGGTTGAAAGAACTACTAACAATGCAAATAGACAGTATCAAATAATATGTGACCAGTTTTGGGAAAATCTGTCTAAACGCGGCATCTAAAGTTTTCTAATTTATTCAACCAGTACGTTGCACGGGGACTTGGGATGTCGTCCTCCAAATTTGGAAGCTGTAGCACAAGCCGTCTTCGCCCTACGCACTACAACATTTCAGTATTTTTGTTAAACTTATTATTGCTAATTTCGAAAAAGTGTCGTGTAAAGGCGTTGCTAAGGGTCAGGGGGCGTTCCTTTTATCCGTATACTATTACTGCGTGTCTCCGGGACACTACGGACTAAACCGGTTACAGGCGGATTGAAAGAAGTCGAAAAGGCTTAATGCAAGGCTCCTCGAGAAACTATGATGGCGAGAATTGCATGAGTACGTGGATTATGTAGAATAGTAAGTGAATTAGTTAGCTACAGTTTTTTTCCCCGCCGTTAGTGAAAAGCCCACCAATAATTTCTTAGCAACGTTCTGTACACGAGTCCAATCGGCTAGTGTTTCTAGCCTCATAGCATAAGTTCTAGAGCTCGCCAGAGCTTACAACTGCGTCATAAACTAGAGCTAACTGGTGTCTATCCATTTCTGCCATAAAAAAAAAAAAAACGACCCATAAAATAAGTTTGCCGCGTTTAGGCAGATTTTCCGAAATCCGGTCACATATGTACTTAATAATATTTCCAACCCCATAACCCTCATGCTTTGCCTTTGACCCTACACAGATAATGCCACACATGTAAGTGTATGCTATAGATGGACTAAATTATTAAATTTCAATAAAATCCCACTCCTGTGTCAGATATACATAAAGCATTTAACTAGTTGGGCTGCACCTTGCTTCTGTTGTTTGGAGAGGAACAGAATAGCCACAGAGAATCTCTTCACCTTCACCAATCCACTCAGTTCTTCCAGGCACTTCTTGCCACACCTTACCAAAATAAGTCTCACAATAATATACACGAAAGTAGGGTTTCATTTAGGAATTAGGGGGGCTTTTACCATACAAAAATGCTTTTTTTCTTTTTGTCATAACTTTACTATGCATGCATACTTTTTTTTACTTTTAAGTTCAAAACATTGCTCATCTGAAACACTTCAAAATGAGCTAAAAATATTGGCAGAAAACCACACCCATCAAAATATTTGGGCGTTAACGTCTAGAAAACCCTTACCCGCTCTGCCGCAACTTAACCCCTCCTACTTCAACATCAAGACTTCAAACTTCACACACACATTCCTTGATACCTTGTTAATAAAATGAATGCACAGATTTTTCTAATTATTTTTTGTTGATTTTATATTAATTTTTTTTATAAAAAACAGCCGTTTTTCAATGAAAATGTGAAAAAACGTGAATAACTTGATAACAAAAAATTTTAAAAAAAATTTGTGCATTTATTTTAAAGAGTAAAAAAAGAGCTTTCAGATGATATAAAAACATCACTGTAAAAAAATAGTGATAACAAGTTATGATTGGCAGAAGGTTGACAGTTCCACTTTAGAGATAATTGAGGTTAACCACAAAACAAGTTATTCCAGCTGATAATGCCTGTAATAGGGGAAAATGAAGCATACAATGGTGACCCAGTGTAAAATAAGGATTTACTAAGTTACCTTGTGAACATAGGTCACTCCACAGCAGTTGATATAAGAAAATACTGTGAATATAGAGGTATAATTCTGACAAGCAGCACTACTCAATGCACCAGGAAAGTCAAACATTGCGCACCTGGGCTTCCCTTGACAGCTTCAGAGGACAGCAGCGTTAGGCGGGGGTTGGTTTCTCGTATAACGGTAAGTTGCCACGTGGGTGGTTCCAACATGCAACTGATCCTTATAACGCAGACCATCTCTCCGTAAATATGAGGGCTGTTTTAGCCATGAGAATGATAGGTCAGGGTAGTTCTTCGTTGGAAACTGTGGCAGTGAAAGAGCTTCTCTAAAGTACCATTGAACTGCCCAATAGAGAAAATAAAATTTGCTGAATTAGGCTTGTCCATTCTGGCAGTTTCAGAACTACTGTTTGGCAATTCAGGAGAGGGTTTACTACCTCTGGGACGCAATACAGTGGTAGAGCACCTAGAAACAAACCCTAATGAATCACCATTAAGTTTTAGCTTACTAACTGACGGTGGGGTGGCTTCCTTTTCCACTGGTGTAGGCTCCACTGAATCCTTCCTTCGATATGGAGTGCACAGGAAGCCTCTAGGGCGCTTCCTAGATCGTTTTCGGTCAGACATAGTGGGACAAAATAGCGAAAGAGATTCTACAACACCAACTTTGATTCGATCAAAAAAGAAAGAACACTCCGCGTGCGCAGTCACTCACACTTATCCCAATTGGAGTGCAGTTTACGTGGTTGAATAGCTCTTCCTGTGTGCTTTATTTGAACTGCAATAAGCTATAGTTTTGTAAACAAAGACAGACGAAGACGCGCTCAACAAACGGTAACGGTAAGACCTGAAAGATTGGATTCTTCCTGGGCGGTGATACAATAAATAGTGTTGACAAAAAAAATTATAACTAAATAAAGAAATGTCCAATTGACTTGAAACTTTGGGAACAACTTAAGAGTGCTTTGACCTACAGAATAAAAAATTAAAATTAAAAGTAAAAAATAAAAATAAAAATCATTTTTTGTATGGTAAAAGCCCCCCTTAATTTAAGAGGGAGTGAGATTGAGCTTGGACTATCTCAAGGGGGTCACAACTGTCATACATAATCAACATACGGTAGAAGAGAATCTGGGCTTCAATTACCAAGACAAATTAGAGCAAATATAAAATTATGATTTAACCCTCTCGTTCCCGAATTGTTTGGACGCGCGCGGAAAAATCTAATCTTCTACCGCGGAATAGTGCATTACCATTTTATTTTTTTAACTCGATGCTGGCTGGGAAAACCCCATAGCAACCATATATCACTAAATAGAGTTTGGGATTCCCCTCATTTTTTGATTGAGAAAATTGAATAATATTTAGGCCCTCTACTATTACTTTAAAAAAAAAAAAAAATTTTCCCCCAAAAATTCCACTTTTCCCATCAATAATAATAATAAAAAAATAGAAATAATATTGTTTGATGTACTTTATACCAATATTATATTAGTTCAACAATAAAATATGTTGTTTGTTGTGTGTGGTGCTGATTGTGATCATGTAGGAGACATCTATGAGTGTCCACAAGGAACGTATGCCATCGGACGTCGAGCTCCACTACAAAACAATTTCATATACACAAAAAACACAAACAACAAAGATATTTGTAATACAAACAACAAATTATTCATGATCCTATATAATTGCAACTTTATGATGTATTGTATGCGGTTTCATACAGGATTTTTGTTTGGGAGGGAGGGGGGGTGGGGCTCCGAGTGTACTTCGCCAGGTCCGGCATCTTCTCCTTCATCAATGGAAGACTCTGCTCCTGTTGCCTCATCTGCGTCCTCTTCACAATTCCTCTTCACAATCCAGTCGGTGACTGCATACACATCTGGTCCTAGTAGTACATTCTGGTAAAAAAAATTAAATTTTTTTGAAAATTTGAAATTGTTCAACAAACCACAACCCACTTTCAAATCTCAAAACTCAATGAAATATATATATATATTATAGCTAAACAGCTTTCTCTATCTCAATATAGCTATAAATAAGTCCTTTCCACAACAGAAGCTTGCTAGTTTTCAAGAGAAAGACAAGAGAAAGACAAGCTTACATCGATCATCTTCTTGACTTCCATTGTCAGTGTCAGAGTTGACGGGGTCTGGTCCCCAACCCTGATACAGGGCCTCCTATAGCCCTAGATGTCGTCTCCCTCTTCTCCGCTTGATCCTGAGTCGCTAGAGTTAGTATCAAGCAAGTCTAAAACTTCCACAGCACTGTAACTGGTAGACGCCATCTTTCCAAATTGACTTTGAAAAAAAATTTTTTTTTGCATAGTTACCTGGATCACACGACACGCTCACTTTTTTCCTATGATGTAATAAGCATTACCTAAGACTGTATGTAATAGGGAGGTCCCCAGTTGAACTGGCGATTTTATAAAAAAAAAAGAAGACAGTAAGTCAAACCGCAAAGTCTTGGTCGGCAAAGAAGCGGTTGTTTCAATGTGTTACGGAAGGCTACTGGGCTCAAGCAATTTTTCGCTGCTTCTACAAAGCTCTGGAGATGACTGGATCCATAAATGAAGCTGCTGTGAAGAAGGTAACTTTTTTTAAAATTCGACGGAGAACCGATGTTTGTTTTTTTTGCCGAGGAAGAAATAAACGCAACTGCTGTGAGGTACTGTCGAAGCAGCCCTGGCTGAAAGCTATTTTAGATGCTTCTCCAACGCATTGGGCACCTGTGTATGCAATCTGAAGGTTCTAGCTATAAAGTAACTATTTTTAAAAATTCGGAGAAGCCAACCGGTCTTCACCCGCTTTAAAGCGGGATTGGGAACGAAAGGGTTAAGCATTTGCGCTCACCTTCATTATTCATTCTTTAACTTAAATTTTGATTACAAAATTTTAAGAATAATATCAAGGGGGGGGGGGGGGGGGGTGAGCATCCTTCCGGACTCCCACTACATGAACCCCTGGAAAGTATCCTGCTCACTCATATAAATTATATACAGTAGTACCCCGAGCCCTAGCCATAAAATAAATCATGTTCTGTAAGACTAAGGGCAATGTAATGAGCACAAGATTATGTCTGCTAACTCACACTGCCCCTAAGAAAGATATAATTTAATTAAAAGGACCCCCTTAATTAAAAGGACTATGAAAATGATTTAGTGTACTAAAGACAAGACATATGAAATTCCAACATATATATATATATATAAATGTGTGTATATACAAACATATACATAAATATTATGTATGTATATATATAATATATGTATATATACATATATATGTGACCGTCTACAGGAAAACCGGGCACAACGCGGCGTGCGTAAATATCGAGAAAAGATCGATCGATTTCTTTAAAATGTATTGTTTCAAGCCGACGGAAGGGAACGGTTAGGTCTATTATAGTGGGAACGACTTAAGCTACGACGATAAAACTTGGAGAGCTCAATATCTGAACGCTGACAACTCTGTAAGTGCAAAAAAAATTTTTTTCGAAGAGTGCCGCGTTGTGCCCAGTTTTCCTGTAGACGGTCACATATGTACATTATATATTATAGAAAGCAGAAATAAAGAAATAAATAAATGGCAATAATATGATGGAATAGGAAAAATGAGAAAGGATTGAAAGAATGGTAAAAACTAAAGGAAAGGATGAAATCGAAGCTAGTGAATGATAGGAAAATAAAACAAACTGTAAACATAGCAAGTCACATGTGAGCAATCTGATTGGTTTGTTCCAAGAATCTCTTCAATTAGAGTCATGGTGTGCGACATTTAGAAATGGAGCATGCTTGTATGCTTTTCGTATACGCTCTAAAAGAATTAGGATTAGTGTGCAAATAGTCGACATTGTTGACAGGGTTCTGACAAAGATATCATGCTTTACCGTCTTACTTTTTTTTGTTTTTGTTTGTTTCTTGAGGTTTCAGCCATTGGTACGCTCTAAAACAGATAGATTCAGATATCGGGAATTGGCAAAAACGAGGATGCTACAGCTTTTCAAAATGATATTCTCTACTTTTGAGACATCTAATTGTTTTAATAAAGTATAAATAATACGCTTGTGTGTGAACAGTGATGACGACGACGGTGTGTGTATCCATGAATAATTCATGAGCTCTCTACGGTTTGGTAAAGCATAGCCAACTCTTTGTAGGTAAAGTATCGCCAACTCTGTGTAGGTAAAGTATCGCCAACTCTGTGTAGGTAAAGTATCGCCAACTCTGTGTAGGTAAAGTATCGCCAACTCTGTGTAGGTAAAGTATCATCACATCCAGTAAAAAAAATGCTGGTTAATTCTAAAAAGCGTGGGCAATAGACAAAGGAAGGCGGCATAGGTTTCAAAAAGGAATCTAAAAGGAAGGCGAAAGTACGAAAGAGGGGGTAAAAGGCGATTAATCGTAACTTCTGGTTGGAATCGGCGAGGTAAGGTGGGGAAAAAAGGAAAGCGGTCAATGGTAGCTAAAAAGCGGGTGGATTGATGAGTAAAGACGGATTAGTTTCCAAAAGGAAGGCGAAAGTACGAAATAGAAGACAAAAGTTTCTCAAAGTATGACAGAAATTCAGACGCAGGAGAGATAGACAAAGGAAAAAGGGGACTCCATGACTCAAGAAGAAGAGCTGAAGAAAGGAGAGGTGGGTTGTAAGAAAAACTCAGATAATTTAGATAAAATAAATAGCAGGAGAGGGAAACTTATGTAACCTTAACCAATGGTAGAGAATGATAACTGAGCAAGATAACTTGTGCTACTGCATTCTTACTTTGGAATACGTCAAGTGCCACATGTGGCGGGGTACTTGCTAGTAAAGTATATTACACGATTTGTTTAAATAGACTCATACAAGGATTACAAATTTATGTAGACTTACTTAACATAGCTGCTATGGAGAATATCGATGATGTCAGAAAACACATCAGTTTCTAAAGATTGCTGAAGAAGAACAGGATACTTGGACACTGGAATAGACTGACAATAGGAATACATTATCATCCCACAGACTTGCTGGATAAATTAGGAATAGAGCATATTCAAATAAGCCTCCCCTATAAATACTCCAGCAATTACTGCACATGTGCAATAACAACTGTTGTAACATTGGAACTATTAGTGCAGCAAGAACCAAAATGTAAGCAGTCATATATTTCAATATTTAATGCACTGTAAAGAAGTAGCCAAAAGAAAATAAAATAGAGTCAGAGTTACATTAAGTGGAAAAATTATACTACAACTCTTGAGAAGACTAAATTTTGGAACATACAACACTATTCCACTTCCAGATAAACCACACTATTCTCAGGCAAGGCACTGAAACTCCAGATATCTACATCATACACTGAGTATATCATACTCAGGGTTGGAAGTTGGTTCTTACTCAGGTCAGCGACTCCAAAAGTTTTACTAAAGCAAAGAGTGTGAATCATACTTATGAACATTACCAATAATCAGCCCTGACTGCAATCCAGTTTGCCATCAATACCTACCTATATTATACGTATGTTTCGTGTGTGGCGTGTCTAACCTGGAAGTATTGGGCTAGATTGTGTTTGCACATCCTCAGTTGCCTCCAGTCAGCTTGAAACTGAATAGACGACTCTGGAACGCCCGGCACTTCAATCCTGGGCGCACTTCCTGACTCGCGAACTTTGTCCTTTCCCTCCCTGTCTGGTAACTGCGTTGGCTCCCTCATAACTGACATTTTACTCGTTGTATTTGCAGATTGCTTCTGAGCATACTCCGTTGGAGTTGCCACTCCCACCTCTAACTCATTAGTTTCATCCTTTGCCGACTCACTGACAGATGTGGGTATGTCTATCTCCGTGATCAGAGTTGCCCGTGGAATAGCTGGAGAGGAAGTTGGATTGACCGACGTGTCCTCAGGGGGCGTGGTGTCCAACACGAAGGACGTGGCGGTGGGTGGAGGTTGTGATGATGATGATGATGATGATGATGGTGTCAGTGGGTGTGCAGATGTGACTGCATCGTGGGGTGTGGTTGTGTCGTCCTGGGCAACACCACCAGTATCTTGAATCACCATTCTTTTCAATGGTTTCTGCACAAACACAATAAGACTTTTAAGCAATGTAGTGGTTAGATACAGAAAATGAAATCACAACATTTTAAACTTAATTACATCACAAGTGGTAAAAAGAGGAGCACAAAATATATAATTCAGTACTTGTGTAGTTGATACTTGATTTATACATATAAATATGTATATTATGACTAGTGATGTGCTTGAGCACAAATGGCGAGCGAGCCTAATGACTATACTATTTTTATATGAATGATTTTGACTACTAACACTGAAGCTACTGAAAATAAGGTCCAGTTTTTTAATTTAGCATACAGGGTGAAGGGATTTCAGTGCCATAGTAACAACTCTCTGCAACTGCTTGGAAGGAAAACAACAACAACAAAGCAATACACGTTATTTAAAAGTTTTCTTTGTGATATTCTTTAGCTAAGTAGTGGTTGTAACACACAATGCTTTGACACAACTGGACATGCACCTACACAGACTTACCTTCGCGGTAGTCTAGTGGACAATGTATTTTCAAGTAAATACTGTTGCGCACGGCTTATAACCATGACAAAGAGCGCATTGACTTACCACCGCCACTAACTCGAATAGAAATGGAAGTCCCTTAAGTTTTCAAGTTTTAACTGCACCCGCAAAAGAATTAAAAAACGTAAACAATTCAATTTCTAGGGTGATACGGGTATTGATCGATAAACCAGAGGATTCTGTTTAGTGCAATTTGGGACGGGGTCGACAAACGAACTAACACAAAAACGCGAGGGTCAAAGTACAAAATGACATACGTACGTCCATACATATATCTAAATAAATAAATAAATAAACATCCCCGATTTTCGATTGTGTTACCCCTGTAAGTGTCTCGCTCGCTACGCTCGCTCGCCAATTAAAACTAAAGCCAAGTTATTTTTCAATACAAAAAAAAACGGTATTTCAGAATACCACAGCAACGAAAAACTGAATATTTAATCTCATTTGATCACGGCAATCAATCTGCGACTTCGCCATATTTATCAGCTAAGTAATATCACAATGAAATTCCTAGGGAACGCTATTTAGCAACAGCAGAAAAGTATGAAAATGGCAGAATCTGAGTGGGACGGTTGCATGGTTATGATATAGTTCTCATAAACTTAAATTATTATCTTTAGCTATAACATACCAAGCACAGAAAACTGAAATATTAACACTAGTGAACTAGAAATGTCACTTGGTTCGCTTTGTGAAGTTTTCTCGCACCACTCATGCTGCTAATCCCAAACTCGTACACACACACACACACACACATACACACACACACACACACACACACACAAAGTACCTTAGACCTGAGGTGAGGTGGTCTCTTCACCACTCTGATGTAGCGCTGCCCAGCCGTCCCTAACTCCTGTATACACACACCCAAAAATCAACAGTCATTTAAGTCTTCGTGCCCACAGGCATAAATAAATAAATAAAATACACAATAGATTAAAGTAAATAAATAACAAGTGGTACGCTTGAGCACAAAGGGCGAGCAAGCATTATTTCTGAATTCAAAAAAGTCTTTAAAATACAATAAGTACCTGTCACAATTACATTACCATCAAGTACCCAAAACCATCAAGCACCCAAAACCAATTCTTACAAAAAAAAAAAAAATTGATTAATTAAAATATTCAAGAAAAATTAATTCAAGAAAAATTAATTTTTCACCTACATTACCCAAAATTATTCTGGAATCTAGAAGAACAAGTATATATTTATTGATAATTCATTTAGGTCACAAAATTACTTTCTTTACATTTTTTCCCTATACTTCACTGAGTAACGGTAGTTCGTTCTCACTGCTTGAAATACTTACCAGGCCTCTCATAACAACTAAAGCTATCAGCTACCAAGACTGGCCAATTGCTATTTATTTTCGAAAATTTACGGGTCTTTCATGTCCTAGCAACCTATCAAGGTCACCTTTTGTGACTTAACGATATGCGGGTGAAAAATATTGAACCCATATGGGCAGGTTACATATGTATTTTAATGGTCTGATAAGAGAGATCGAGAATTTTTTTTGACCGAGAATTACCAGGGTGCCGAGTGACAAATTTTTTTTTGTTGCCTACGAACTTCAAATTCTAAGAATAGAAAGTATGAAGCCTACTCAGCATTTTGGAAGAATATGAATAACGTTTTTCCAACCGGACATCGAGAGTAATTGATTGGGCAAGTTCCTCGGAGTCTCCTCGAAACCTGCGGTTAGATGGACTGGTTCCGGTTAATTTTCAAGCTTTTAGAAGCTTATTTTGCTTGTTATAAGGCTATAGCTACCTACTTTATACGCCTGGCTGTTTGTTCGTAGATTTTTGTGGTTGCATTGCAATAGAAATTCAAAAATCATATTTGAATTCTAAAAGACGCCCAAAGTGTTGAAGAAAGTCGGCATCGAAAGGGTTCAAGTAACAGAGAAACAGTTGAACTGTTTGAAGTAACACTAAACTGCTGGTACTGTACTATCAGAAGAAATCCCTGTCAGCCCATAAAAAATATTTATTTTGAAGAGAAAGTGTGTCCCCGCCCACACTAATAATAAAAGATCTCGCATTTTTTTTTGTTGCTGATTTGTATTCATATGGGGTCCTAGGACAAATTCAGCTTGGTTTCCCAAGTGGCAACTATGGCAACTCTTGGAATTTCTGTGGTTGTGTGACGCTAATGCTAAATTTTGCTCATAGAATTAAGTAAAAAGACTCTTCCATGGGGGGGTGTAGAATCCATTTATTACATTATATTTGGGATTGCATGCATGGCTAAGCTCCTATAAGGGAAATTTGCTTTGTGGCAGCAAAAAAAAAATCATAAAAAAGCATTGAAATATTATTCTGGTATGAATTCTGTCACGGTATCATATTCTTCGCTCTCAAACTGTTCTCATGAGCAGTAACTTCAAGATAGCTTCATTCCTTAGCTTTATTCATTTCTGGATCAGCTGCTTGTGTCGTAGCTATTTTCTGAGTATATTCATCCATCTTTTTTATGGCAATTACAATAGGATGTGCATGTGAGATGCTCTTTATTGCAACTGCATGAAATGGTACTGCACTTCTTCCCTTCTGCCCTGCACTGACATCTAAGCAAATCAACAAGTTCAGGCGGTGCTCAGTCTCCAGTGGCCATGGCAGGAACAGGAACAGGAATGTCATTCTTGACTTCCCACCCACACCAGTGATGGTGGCTGAGACTTGATGGTGGAGCATGCTGGTCTGCTGCTTTCCATAGCATGGTTTGAAGATGGGCACGCAGTGTATGCTGCAAGAGGTTAGCTGATGTTGGGGGTGGAACCATTACCTCTGGATTTTTCTTTTTGGTAAAAAGTTTGAATCTTGCTACCTCTATGGATGTTCCGGGAACCTGATTATACAAGGCAGTAAAAAGAGGTTTACTGCCTCCTCAATTTGGCTGATGAATGCTCCAATCATCTCACCAATGATGTTAGCTAAACCTGGAAAGTTTCCTGATAGCAAAGTGTCGAGTGCGCTTGTTTTGCCTTTTCTGTAAAGATAGGAGGTCCTATCGCATCCACTGAGAGCATGTATGCCAGTAGTTGCAAACACTTCGACCCAAGTTCAGCACAAGTTGCATTAATGTCGAGTACTGTTCCATTCCATCTCTCCATCTGGACCTTGCACTGCAATGCTGCCCGTGTAGCCAGTAAACCAGTAAGACAATTACACTGTATCATCACTGACCACACAAATTACATCTTCACCATAGCTTGCAGCCTGAATGGCATAGGACACCATGGTGATATCAGCTTCATCATGATGGAATGCACCATCGTCCTTTCTTTCCATCGTAGCATTCTCTCCCAGACTGAAGGTTGACAACACACTACCAACCTCTGCTTGTTGGTCTTGCTCGTCAGTATTGCATCTCTTTTAGGAAGAGAACTAGTTATGGAAAGCTCGTAGTGAATGGTTCCTTCACCAGCACGTCTCATTCACTCAGATCATTAGCAGGTATGCCTTGGTACTAGTAAAACACAACAATCTTGTCGGTATTACTTGAGGCTTGATGGAAGACACAATCAGAAGGAGTACCACCATGAGGCCTTGCAATGTGGTAGAAGAGCTGTGAAACATCTATGTATGATGACAGTATAGGGAGTAGCTGGCAAAATTTCAGGATTTCTAAGGTGTTTTACTAATGCAGACTAGTTTCCCTTGTGTAGGCTACCATGCTCATCCATTAGTGATGAAGGCCTGCACACAACTCGTACGGTACGTGAAGAGATGCTCCGGCCTGATATCTCGCTGTTGTCCAATTATGAGCAGACACAGAAAAATGCTCTCAAGATCTATAATTGTCCCGAGACCCTTGCCCTTCATCTGCTTTTACGATTTATTATAGTTGTCAATGGACTCTTATCAGGCAGCAATTCATGTCAGCAGTTGTATAAAAAATGATTTGTTGTTGGCACATTATGTAATACATAATTTCCGCATACTTTGCGCTAGAAAAAATTCGCTGAAATCTGTTTAGCACTTAGCCATGCATGCAATCCCAAATATAATGTCATAAATGGATTCTACACCCACCAAAACCTCAAAGAAGAGTCTTTTTACTTAATTCTATGACAAAGTTGTTGTAGATCAAAATTTAGCATTAGCGTCACACAACTACAGAAAATTCCAAGAGTTGCCATAGTTGCCACTTGGGCAACAAAGCTGAATTTGTCCTGGGACCCCATATGAATACAAATCAGCAAAAAAAAACTTCATTGGAATGGACATTTCTAGGTTCAAGTATTAGCCCAATGGAGTGTCTGCTGGACTACTACTGGAGGTCCATCAGTAGCTAACAGAAGACCTACGAAGCGCGGACCTCGTTTGAGCTCTGTGCCCATCAGAACTTCGGTCTGCAGCTCTATTGAAGCAAGTTACATGTTTGTACGATCTTTTTTGCACTATCCCCGTAGGGTTTAATGGTCGATACAAGGCCTTAGCTTGCTGATATATAGCTATGGAAGAGTTTCTAGCTAGAAAATATCCTGTGAATCGATGGAAAAGCGTAACCGTTTTTTACTGTTTTAGTAAAAGGTGTCGGCCGTTTTGTCAACGGTACGGAACGCAACGATAAAAACTATGGTAAAAAAAAAACTAACTGTTTATGGCCATATTACGTAATGGCATTCAGAACTTTCCTACTGCACATATACACACACACACTTACACACACATATACATACATATATACATACACACACATATACACACATACGTACATACATACATACATACGTACATACATACACACATACATACACACACACATACATACATACACACATACATACATACATACATACATACACACATACTCACCCTGTCTAGTTTCTCCAACTCAGTTTTTGCAGTCTTGTTGTTTGGTTCCAATTTCAGAACACACTCATAATCTGTGAAATAACAATCCATTTACACTCAAGTTAACACTCAAACAGAAAAAAACAATACTCTCTCACAGGACTTGTCGAAGGGTTGAAAACCGCTAAAAAAAAAATATTAAAAATAACAATTCATATAAATAAACATTATGGGAATGAATGAATGAACACTGTGTGCCACTCATGGACTGTGTGGTAGAGTGAGCTCAAGTGAAATTAGAATTCATGAATATTTTTACACAGCACATGATATTTCTGATTTTCAACCAATCCACAATACAGAAAGAGATATAGAACACACACACACAGAACACTCAAATCCACGTACTGTACGCACACACATACAAACACATATGCACCTTGTCTGGCCGTCTGTGGCTTATGAAGTTTGAGTCTAGTCATGGCTCGTCTCAGGTATGCCTTCACGTAGGTGTGGTCTAACTCTATGGCAACTGTACAGTCTGCTTCAGCTGCGGCATATCTATGTACGTAGTATGCATTTAGACTAAATGAAGATTTGAGTCTGGATATAACCTCCCATTCTGGTTCTCCGATACTGATACCAGTAGTACATTCTCACAATCCATTCTGTCAACCCTAGCCCCATTCTTAATCCTGGTGCCACCAGCTCTAGTCCACATAATATCGGTCCTAATTTCAGTCCAGGTCTTAGAGCTACTGTAACTAGTGATGGGAATAACAATAAGAAAGTTGCAATTTTCCAAATCTAAACTTTGATCTAATTTGATCCTTGCCTGATATAATGCCATTCAATAACTATACAGTTGTCTATTAAAGTCCCACTACCAGTCTAGCCCCAATTCCAGGTCCATGTTCCACATCCAATCCAGATCCTCCTCCCAGCCTCATAAAACAGTTCTGGTATACTCTCTCTACTGGTCCAAGTCTTGCAATATATGATGTTGTGGTTCAACGACAGGCTTTAATCCCATGTTCAGCCTGGTCCACCATACTGTTCCATCTTTCCCACTCTACATTCCAACTCCCTCCCTCTCCAGTTAGTTACCTCTCCAACTTGATCAGTGCCAGTGCTCTGTTTGCCGGGAGTATGGCGCTGGTGGGGTCCAATTGGATAGCCAGACTGTATCGCTCAACCGCCTCCTCATGTGCGCCACTCTTGAACAACTCGTTGCCCTGGTAACAAAACAAATTCATATTCTCGGAGGTTTTAACATCAACGTGTGCATCGATGTGACACACTGTACAATGTGGGCGTGTCGTAATGAGTGTATGAGTGACATGATCTGGGAGTGTGTGTGGAGGGTAAAGGAAAACAAAAAAGGAAAGATTTTTTTCCCTACAACAATCATAACTTGACGAGAAATGATGAAGACAAAAAAATATAATTATACACATAGGCTTAAAATACAATATCATACCAAGGGACTGGCCATGACATTTCCCTACCCCTACCTCCCTCCCTCCTCTCTCAAGAATCTATTGAGGCTATTATAGTACTTTCATTAACTATCGTACTAGTGATATCATGCATGCGACCAATCACTAATCAGTGCAAAGTGTACACTCTCACATACGTACAGTAGATAGATAGATTGCATACAATGTTTTGCGGCAAACTCGCGAATGTGTCACGAGTTCTACATACAAGGCATGTGCAGTAAAGTAGTGCGGGTAGAGAAAGCAATCGCTCAGTAAAAGCAATGTCTTCTACTCTCAGTGAAAAGTCACGCATAACAAACTGATTTTAAAACAAGACTCAGCAGCAATAACTGTTCACCCCCCCCCCCCCCCCCCCTCCCCTCATGTATGAAACGTTGGGCTCACAGGTAAGTACACAAAATACATCTACATACCATTCAAAACAGCAGTAACTGCTCACTTCCCTACCCACCAATTCCACTCTTACCTTCTCCTTCTCCATGATGGCATGCTGCTTCCTCTTGATTTCAGTGTCCTCTTCTTCTTCTGAAGGTGATGATGAGTCTGTGGATTGCACTTCAAAGTCAATATCCTCACATGCTTTATCCTATACATACATAATAAGTATATAAATATTAAGTTTGTGTACATATACATACATAGATGTATGTAAGGTTGGGCGATATTGGGGTATATTGTATCACGATATTTTGGCAGGACAATATTGTGATATGACTATATATTGAATATTTTTTATATTATTAATTATTTAGGAAAAAAATTAACAGCAAGAATTTTTAATGATGATATCTAATGACAAGCCAAACTGTGAAAATTTAAATGATGAGGGGAAAAAAAAAAATTTACTGAAACTTTGAAGGATGGGAAAAGAAAATATTGAAACTTTGAAATGGAAAATATTGAAACTTTGAATTATGAGGAAAAAATGGAGAATTATGGGTCCTATTACAAGTTTTTCGAAAGAAAGGTTAGCATCTCCCTGTACTCTATCCACTGACTCTGCAAGTGACAGTTCATCAGCAGGCCTCTTCCTTGAAGTTGACACTCCTAGTGTTGCTAGCGATTCTTTCATCATAGCCTCCTTTAAATTCAAGTGAAGATTGCTATGGGTAGTGCGCAAATGTGCAAGCAAGTTACTAGTGTTCCCATTCTCGGTTGCCACTCTTCGATAACAAGTGCGACAAATTGCAGTCCCCTTCTGAAACTCTCCATCCTTTTTTTCCAAGCCAAAATAGTTCCACACTTGACTCTTGCTTCCAGGCGTCTTGTGTAGCTCCGGTACTCTCGTCGCAGGGTCTGCCGTACTTACTTCTTGCAAGAGAACAAAAATACAGCGGCTCGACTATTGCGTGCGCGTCACTTCCCGCGCATTATGCGCGCGCAGGTAAGTTCGGCGGTTTTTCTAGATTTTCAATATTTCAATATTGCTAGCCAACACGATACCGCCAGACGGTTATTGACAGATACCGCGATCATGACTATATACCGGTATATCGCCCAACCTTAGATGTATGTCTATTTAAGTATGTATAATCATGTACATTCCTCTAGATATTCTAACAAGATGGGGGGGGGGGGGGGGGGGGGGGGGGGGGGGGGCTTGGGGCAAAGTAGAGTTTTGGGAATATGAGGGGGCAGGAAAATTATGTACCTGTGTACGATGCAGGGAGATTTGAATGTGGGAGGCGGGGCTATTAATTAAGATACTTTTGTTAAAAAATGCATGGGATAAATCACTGTACAATTAAAATCACACGGGGAAAGTGAAATACCATGGTAGCTACAAAAGTGCATGTGTGGGCAGTAATGGTCATGGAAATGTACAGTTGGAGACTATTTTATTCTTAGCACGGATTTTCTATTTTAATTTTTTTTGGGTTTCATAGAGACAAGTGACAGATACTTTCTCCAGTGACTTTGGCTCCATAACCTTTTTCCATTTCTTGAATAAAATCCCTTCTAAAAAATATCCCACTTCAGCAATAGCTGTTCTTTTGTGCTTAGTTTGATTAGTTACTTTGTACATTTAAAATTCCCCCTTCCCTCCTAAAAAATCCTGTATGAAACCCAGAAAATGAAATTAGTTCAACGATATGGTGAAGCCATAGGTTGCAAACAAAGTTCTGGAAGAGGCTACTCTTTAGTAGCTATAGTATCAATGATAAAAAAAACAACTGGCCTACTATTAGCGAGTGATAGCACGGGTAACCTGTGCTATTAGGGATCAGTAGCACTCGTAAAGCAATCAAAATAACACTCGGCTTCGCCTCCTGCTATTTTAATCGTGCTACTCATGCTATTAATACTGAATAGCATTACAAAGGAATTCAAATCACATTAACTAGAAAATGGCATTCAGGGTTTTATACAGACTATGGGAGCCCTAGGATTCCCCCCTCCCCCTCCAACTAAACATTTTTATCCCAGCTTATCAGTGTAAGATGTGAAAAATTATGGCTTTACTCAAGGTTGTCCAACACTCCTTCAGAATCAACACTTACTAGTTCTAGTACTTTCACTTTATGTGCAAATTTCCTCCTTAGCAAACAATCCTGTATGAATCCCAGGTATTGACAAAACACCTGACATGAGTGAAACCATGAAATGATGGAAGATGAGATTGAAGAAGCTATTGACAACAACATGACCACAGAAATCATTGCTACCTTTTAAAAATGGTGACTAAACCCTTTGTCAGAATGCTAAGGCAAATATATCAGCTAAGTTGTGTCACATAGTCTACTAGTTTAGTATCTATATCTTAGATTCAAAGAGAGAGGCAGCTGCTGACCCCCTGGCTTCCATGCCTACAGGAAGATAACCAGACAGACCTATTCAAAGTTCAATCTCACAGAGGGTGGTTTTTCATCCTCAAAATTCCCAGCTTCACTTCTTCCCTCTCCACCCTCCCTACAAATCACAAGTTGGGTGTGATTGAGACAATTGCAGGGTTCTATTTAGAAAATTTGATTAGGTAGGTGGGAGTGGGGGGAAGCCCATTGAGCTCTATTTGTGACCGTCTACAGGAAAACTGGGCACAACGCGGCACCCTTCGAAAAAATTTTTTGTTGCACTTACAGAGTTGTCGGCGTCCAGATATTGAGCTCTCCAAGTTTTATCGTCGTAGCTTCAGTCGTTCCCACTATAATAGACCTAACCGTTCCCTTCCGTCGGCTTGATACAATACTTTTTAAAGAAATCGATCGATCTTTTCTCGATATTTACGCACGCCGCGTTGTGCCCGGTTTTCCTGTAGACGGTCACATTTATATTGCGTACGAAACATACACGAAAATTTGAAGTGATTTATAATTAAGAGTTAAATGCCCAAACAGAATGCAAAATGTTTAGAAGCTAAGTTGCAGATGAATACCTGTCGGTAAACATGAACTTCAAATGAATTGGACACTCCCACCTTAGCCACAGAGACACCAATAATCTCACAACTGACTTGAATGAGGTTATTAGCTCATAGGGTATGGAACAGAAAACCCTGGAGGAATTGTTGTGTGGATGTTGTTATTGTCAGGGGGCTTCATACTGAGCTGGGGTGGCCCTGGAATCCCCCCCCCCCCCCACCCAAAGAAATCTGAATTTTTAATTATAATTATAAATGGTAACTCACAGCAAAATTCTTTTTTATTATTAAAAAATGTAAACCAAAGCACAATTCTTCTACTTTGAAAATCTCTAGAACTTCATCAAAGTTTACAGCCGAAAGTTAAGGGCCTCAATGGCAATTCTTACAAGCTGACGAAGGTTTTAGTCAGTGATACTGCTGCGTATACGGATCTTAATGAGCTTCATATGTAGCTGGAAGATCTTTCAACTGATGCTGTTCCAAGGAAGGACGAGGAGTGTGTTCAAAAGTTTTTAAATGTTTCTGAAAAAATCCCCGTATACCTCTGAAGTTTAAGACCCGCACCTTCCCTTTTCTGTGGCTTATTTAGCCACACGCTATCCTAAGTAGAAATAAAAAAGTCCCAAAACAGCAACAACAAATATTTAATTAGAATTAATACTTGACTGAGACTGGGTATTGGAATGCTTCTGGCATAAAAAACAACAACTAATCAATAAAATAAAATAAAAAAGTAAATAGAAAAGGTATACAGAACCATGATTTGAGTGGGCAGGAACTCTTTCATTGATCAATTAATGAAGATAAGTTTCATTCTTAAGTTTGAACAGCTGCTTCCTAGTTTTCTTTGTTAAGTCTTGCTGGATGGCGCATAAAAGATAAAACAAAAACGACTCCCTAAGAGAGCTGGAAAACAATCAGATGACCAATTACTTCTACTTATGAACGATATAAATAATTCAGCGAAGCAAGCGGAGCTGACTCTCTAATGAGTTCGCGATATATATATATATTTAGGTCTAGAAATTGTTTTTGTTCTTGCGTGGGCGTACGTGTGCACTTTTTCTCCTACGCGCTTGCGCGGGCCGGGTAACCTTCTTAGCAACATTTTGTTTTGTTTACCCGCCGTACGAAGTAGCGATGCCCAGTAGACAAAACGTTAGAAACGCTCGGTCAAGAGCTTTGAGGGCGTTAGAAACTCCTGAAGAAAAATTAGTAAGGAGAGAGATAAGAAATGAAAAAGACAGGGCAAGGAGGAGGAGAGCTAAAACTAAACAGAAACAGGTAGCAAAGTAAGGAATCTTTCTTTTTGAAAAGCCATTAAATGTTCCTAATTTATTTATTAGACTATTCCTGAGGATTACGGTACCAGGAGCCTTCATCATAGAAAAAAGCTACCACTATTGTTTTCTCACTTTGACAGTATTTTGTAGCCACACCAAGCATGCATGGAATAGCTGCAATTACAGGGAACATGCATCGCTCGCTTCGCTATTTTGTGCTATTAGAGCGCATCACTAGTTTATTACCGTGTAACTCCCAAGTCCTCAGTGTTCTTTGCACACGACAACATATCGTGTGTACCTTTACCATACGTGAAAGTCTATCATTGCATGTAAACTAAACTACTCACCACATCAAACCTGTCCCAAGCATTGTAGTCGGAGGACGTGATCCTCTTCGGTTTGGTAGTACTCTTCAAACTCTTAGCTTTCTTTGTTTTCTTCTTCTTTCTTCCATCGGCAGTTTTAGTAGTAGACATGTGACTGCGAATAGGAGGGAGTTGCTACAGAGGATGAAGAAACGAGCACTGATGAATGAAAATGTGAAGAAAAATTACCACACCCACTATCTAACCACTTGTGTTTGTAAATAGGAACATAATTCCACTACTTTTAGGTCATACGCAAAATGAACGAGAATTTAGGAAATATTTTATAATTAGCTGGAGACAGTGCTGGCCATTCACAGCCACCACTACACATTGAATTAAATATAATAGGTCACAATTCTTTTAATCTAAATAGCTACTTAATATTTAACAGTAACAAGTTTTGTACCTTATTTAACAATCAAATTCAGTGATTCAGTTCATTTATGAACTAATGTATAAAACATTACTGTTACACCATACCAATTGCCTATCACACGCTTAGTGCTGTGTTGAAAGTGGAAATTAGATGGCAACAATTGAATCTCAGTAACTTAGGCGAGACTCTCACACTACACACACAATTTAAGTAAAAGTTTAACACATGAAATTTTAATGTTATGTCTATTAATAGTCCATCTTATTATATATACCTCTTTTAAGATCGGTTTTTGCCGAGACAAACTTTCATCTTTTTTCTTAATATCTTCTTCCCAACTTTCGAGACCCTTCATGTAGCTCTGAAGATCCTCCGCATTGCGCCTCACCTGCACTTGCATCAACGCCGCAGCTTTGCCCTCATCCATTCCAAGTCTTTTAACTGGCAAATATCGTCAACCTTTTAAATTATACTTTATTACTAAACAACGGCATGGTAAAAGGTCGACAAGGGCTGCGTACGCGCCTGCGTGAACGTGCTTGATAAAAACTGCTGCTCAAACATCCATTTAACATTTTTAAGGAAGTATCATGGCTATGAAAAAAAATTATTCGGCATTTATTTCATTATTTTGTATTACGCTATGCAGCGCGACCCTGACAGTACCAGTGGGAACTATCTCAGCGTCAGCCTGTCCTTCTGGATTATCCCAGCAACTTCGAGATGCTATATCAGATAGGATTAGCCGGGTACTGGAGTGTGAATTAGGTACTTGTGAAGAGAATCCTGCTTTTTCTTGTAACGAAATATTTTCAAATAATTCAGTTACGAAATCCGGGTACTATTGGCTGAAGCGGTGCGATGGATCAGCTTTTGAAGCGTATTGCGCAAGAAATTCTCCTTGTAATTGTTCTGGAGGAAGTTTAGGATGGAAAAGAATTGCCTTCGTTAATACAACTGACACTTCTCAGCCTTGTCCAGGGGGTACAAGGTTGTTCAGTGAGAGTCTTCCCATTCGTACTTGCGCTCGCCAAACTCATGGCTGTCTTTCTCTCGTATACAGCACTGATTACGCACCGTACGAACGTGTCTGTGGTAGAGTGATAGGCTATCAGCATCGTTCTCCGGATGCTTTTTCCCCTTACTATGAAGATAGATCGAAAACTATAGACGAAAATTACATGGACGGCGTGAGCATCACCTATGGTTACTTCCCAAGAAAACACATTTGGACTTTTACCGCTGGCTTGGACGAAACAAGAACGGATTTTCGGGGCTGTCCGTGTGCGAACAGAAACCAGGCCTACAGCGGCGTTATTCCTCCATTTGTAGGGTCTGATTACTTTTGTGAAACGGCTAGTAGGAGTGCTGCAGTCCTTAGATTCTATCCCAATGATCCATTATGGGACGGACAAGGCTGTGGAGAAATAAGCACTTGTTGTACTGGAACTACTGCGCCGCCATGGTTTTGCAAGACGCTTCCTCTGGCTACCAGGGAGAATGTCGAAGTACGATTATGTGGGGACGAAAGTAACAGCAATGAGAACATCCCTATTGAGTTAATCGAAATTTATGTGCAATAACTGTGTTATGGTGTAGCTAAGTTTTCTCTTTTGGTCATTCTTTATTCTGAATTTAGATATATATACTTGTAATAGATTACAATTGTTATTATAACTGACCAGCTATCATATTCACTGTATTAAAGTGATAAGAAGTGCTCAATTCAGCAATACTTTCAATTTCTTACTACAAATTGATTATAAATTCACTGATATTGATCATGCATTCAGGGAGAATGGCTACTGAAAGTTGGAAATAACTTACTATTCCCACTCAGCTCCTTCCTGATTAGCTGCCTAGCCAATTTTTTTTTATTGAAAAGGACCATAACGGTCCAATTGAGAAGACTAATTTGTGGGACCTTGATAGCTTGCTCAACCATTACAAAGAGACATTAAATGATAAACATGATGACTGGTAAACAAGCTATGAAGGTCAAAGCTACTACATCACATTCAATTACTGTTCAAGTTCAATCAAGGCCTAAGCTAAGACATAACTCTCACACATTCATATAATCATTATACATACACAACAGTTTCCTGCAGGTCAGAGGAAGCTGCGCCATTATATATAGCCTAAGGGTTAACATGCTTAAAGGCTGATATGCTCACTACTCCTAACAATATTGTTTTAGTTTCTGTAGATCCCGTTTGCTATATTGTTACTAGGTGTACTAACTTGGTAAGTGTGCACTATTTTTTGCCTTTAGCCATTTCTGCGAAAATGCTGATAAACAAAGTTGCTCGTGCCAACTGGGCATGCGTCTCCCCACCCCTCCCTGGACGGTGTAGCCTGAACTTTTTGTATATTTATTGTCTTTTTCTTTTAACCAGTTGTATATATGCCTCACACATGTTACAAAAAAAAGATCATGATACCATAACCATTGTCAAAGACATTTGTAGAGCTATTTCTGACCGCGGCTAAGGTATAGATCTTCACTCCACCACCAGGCACCTCTTTCACAGCCTAGCCATTTCACTTTGGCGCGGGAACTCTAGGTTTTATGGCTCCACCGGTTCCCCACCCTCCCTCCTTCCCGAGATGGGGTGGTGTAGCCTATTTTATTTTTATTTATTTTTGTACCATTTCTTGCTTTGCCTTTGATCTAAAATAGTTAGAGCATGTGCGCTTATGCTCTAACTATTACGTAGTTACCTTATAGTATTAGTATCTATTGTACTAGAGATTGATTAATTCAAATATGGTCTGCTAATTACTACTGTTGATATTTCGTAATGAGGCAAGGAGATAGGTAAACAATGAAACAAGGAGATAGGTAAAGGGTTATAAAGGTCATTTGTTCTTGATGATTCATACCAGTCGAAAGAAAGCACAGCTAAGAATGGCTGTTTCGAATGTAGATGTGTGCGTTTGGGCTTACGAAGGTAGGCTCCAGCTACTAAAATCTGCTTTGGAAGAAAATTTGGATAAAGTGATTATGAAAAGAGACAATAGTGAACGGACTGCTCTCCACTGGGCGTGCTCGTCCGGTAAAACAGACGTTGTGGGCTTTCTGATCACTAATGGAGCAGAAGTGAGTCCTCTATGCTTTTTTAATTTCATCCCTATATTGTTTCGATAGTCTTAATTTCATTGCTGTGTTACCCTTGTCAAATATATACTGAATCATTAAGTATTGTGCAAATCTCAGTTATACTTTTTATGTATAGCTTTTAAAGCGGATACATTTTCCATGTAATTCATGATTCTTGAAGTACTTTTACTGTTATTCTTGGATGCAGGTAACTGCTACTTTTTATTTGATTTCTTATTGAAAGACACCTAACCTCTTTTACAGCATAGTAGTTAGGTAAAGTGAGACTATTATATTGCTAATACTCTTGAATAATGATGATGATGATAATAATAATAATAATAATAATAATAATTTTCTGCACATGACATGACATCATTAACATTCATTGAACTTTCAGTTGTCTCGTTATATACACATATATATGTCAATAATAATACCCGTATGACGATGTATGTATTCACGAATACTTCATGAGCGTATTAATTACAACACGAGCATGCACAACACTCGTGAATGAGTAAAGAGTGCAAGGCATACTGGTTACCAACAAAAGCCAGTACAACAACAAAAAAAATAGATAGTAGATGAGAGTGGCATAGAAACGGGAGAGCAGCTCTGGTGAACTAGTGCTGAATTACCGAGTATACCTAGAACTCAAGGACAATAAAACAGTGGACAATAGTGGAGAGTGGTAGAGAAACAGGAGGGTAACTTTCTGATCAGCAAAGGATAATACTGAGAGGAAACACTTTTTACTGCAAAGTCAAAGTACAACAAAATGTTTCATTTATTTAGTTCATAAAGATTAAAATAAAGTTATAGCTGAGTTCAAAATTATCATAAGAAGTGAAAGAATAAAAACATCCTAATAAGTATCATCATTTAACTTACTACAAATTATTAGTACTACTATAGATGAAGAACAAATACAAGTGCCATGTTATGGCTGGTACTTGCTATAGTATTGCACAAGTCAGAGTGTGATATGGTGAGATATTTCATGAGCCAAAGGGGAGTGAAAATAAGGCCCGAGAGTGAAATATCTTGGTATATAACCTCTGATGAGTGTAATAAATAATTTATTCTATAGTAGATATCTTTACTGCAGTAGTTTGTACTAGGATTGGTAAGGTAGTTGGTTGTAAATCCTATCAAAATTTCTGATATTAGCTACTTAATTTTCTCTCTCGTTATCTGCTCAATAACTGTGATAGTTTACTCTAGTAAGTATATTAGTACATGCCAAGTCAGTAGTCAGTATTCTGTCTAGAAAATTTTGTTTGGGATGTAAAGTTTGGCTAAGTCCACAGTCTCCGTATATACTAAGTTATTAGGCTAGAAGGACATTTCTCTTTAAGTCAGTAAGAGCAATTCATATGAAATTATTTTAAATTAATATTTTTAGGGGGGAAACTGGGAAGTTAGTGAATAAGCTTTCCTCCCACTAGATAGAACACACAATTATAATAAGAGCTAATATTATAAAGGAAGATAATTTTTTAGAATTTATTTAAAAAAAATATAGGTTAATGCCAAAGACGATTCTGGTTGGAGTCCTTTGACCATAGCAACATCAGCTGGTCATGAACAGTGTGTGGACCAGCTAATATCAGCTGGAGCTGATGTCCAGTCAGTGACTGTTAACGGACAAACTCCACTCCATTACACAGCTTCCAAAAATAGACTCACAATAATGAAAACCTTGCTAACCTCTAATGTGGATGTTAACCGTCGAGACTCGTTTGGCTCGACTCCTCTGCATCGTGCAGCTTCACTGGGTCACACCGGTGCAGTGCGGTTGTTGCTGGATGCCGGAGCTAATCCTGATGTTCAGGACTCTGGTGGAAATACTAGTCTTCACATGGCGGCTGAGGGGCGAAACAAAGAAGTGTTTGACTTGTTGAAGGAGGCAGGCGGGCTGCCTGAGTTGGTCAACAATGAAGGACAGACTCCGGCAGATCTTGTGAACTGACTCCTTTAGTCAGTCATCTTTATCAATCTGAATCTAATTCAATTACTATAGCTCATTCTGAAAGGTTCCATTGATTTGATCTTTATCATTTTAAGTACGATCTAGCAATCTATATTTAAGTACAATATGTAATATTTTAGGGTTTCATGTAGGAATTAGTCTAGGGGGTTGAGATTGAACTTGTGCTATCTCAACGGGGCCACAACTTTGAAACTTATAAGACCCACAAACTTGATATTGCGAATTAATTCTGCCAATTAGACAGACAATCACTGGAAATGACCTATGTACACAAATACAATGATTATTTTACAATGAACTACCAAGAAAACAATAGTAGTAAACTTAGCTATATGCTTTAATCATTTACAGCAAATGCTCCCCTGTCTCCTCCTCCTCCCCAGCAACCTCCTCCCCTTAATGCATGTCATGGAACTGTCTATGTAACTAGCATAGGCAGTTGTAAATCCTATGCAAGATTTTGATATTACTTAATTTTTCTAATATTATCTGCCAAATAACAAAATAAGTTTTAAATGTTTGAATAGTCAGTAAGTGGGACAGCCAAGTCTAAGGAAGGTAGTTTCACAGATAACTGTGAGTATCCAATGAGCCAGTACGACACCACCGATTTCCCATTGGTAGGGAAATCTGGACATCTCTCAAATAGAAAGCCTTCTCTCTGGTCGAGAAGTGCCTTGCATTCCTTGCTCACTCTAATCTGAAGGGCTAGACCAGTTTGGCAGAGCATGTTGACGTAATGCAAGGTAGGACCGAAAAACTTGTACTCGGGTATGCGGTTGGAGTCCAGGCTCGTCTGCAATCCCAATATCCCAGCTGTACAGGGTCCAGAGTGCAATGCTACTCTGATTTGGAGCTGTTTTCTTCCCCTCATTGGTACTTGAATTTTACTGGAGCCACTCAAGAGATTAATTGCTGCCATAGCCATGATGCCAGCATAGTGGGATGCACTTTTAGTACTGGCACAGTCATCGTTAGTCGTTTTGGCTCCGATAATGTCCACATCTGACCCGTAGGAACTATCTGTCATGGACGATAGGGACTTTGATTCATAGTCAACTGGAGGCACAGCTACAGCTTTAAGGTGTTCATCTAGTCCTGTAATGGCGATAGATTTCTCTGAATTTCTCTCAGTGACTAAGATATCTTTATCCTTGAAGGATTCCTCGATGAGAGCATGGAGATGGTCAAGAACAGTGATGACTTCGTAAGGCTTCAAAGTAGCGCAGAGGGAAGAAAACCCCACCACATCACTGCAATAAACACATGGTTAACAATGGAGTACTCAATGATATTTAGGGAAGTAGGATTTTCCCTTACCATTGTGCTATGGTTGTCAGGGGGTATGTCTTTGCTGCTGGCAATTTAATTTTCTTAGAATCCTCAAAATTAATCAAATTGAAGGGCAGTTTACCTAAAAATTATAGAGACTAAATAAACAATAATAACAGCAGCAGAATGAACAACAAAGTTACACACACATAGCTATTGACTTATATATTTATTCCTCTTACTGTAAGTTAGTGATAATGTTTTTTCCTTCTCTTTTTGCATTAAATAGTCCTGACTAGCAACTATCAGTGATAGTTCTTTGACTTTTTGGGCTAATTCATCCCTTTCATGTTTAAGCCTCAAAATTCTGGCATCTTTTTTGGCTTCTGTAATGTCCAATTCTTTGATAACGTCTTCCTGTATAATCACAAATGATTGTCTTAAGCAACAATGGCGTTATACCTTACCTTGGTATTTAGCTCCCGCTGCCTAAGCCTCTCCAACTCCGCCGCTAGAGCAGCCGGAGATCTGGCAACGCTAGCTCCACTTCCCATGGCTTTTACCCGTAGATCAGCTCCTCCCCCATTTAACACACGAAACCCCGCCCCTTTATTGAACAGTGTTCCCAAGCGTAAACAAATGGGCATTATATAGAGTGCTCGAGCTAGCAACGTCAACGGAGCGTGGTTTCGTCAGGTTGCGAGGAATGAGTTTTGCCGTTGATTTATCCCCGTCTGAAAGAATGGGCTCTGGTGTGGGTATAAGTTCCCAACTTTTCAACTTGGTCCTTGAAGCTGTTATATTTGTGGCGTCAGAACTGTTTCTGAGGTCGTTTGATGTTCCCAGAGGGAGCTCTCAGCAGAACAAGCTGATTCTAATTCAGGGATTGGTTCTCTTAGGTATTTCTGGATCTTTGTATCTTTATAATGGAGTCCCCTTTCTCCTATGTTTTATTTCTTTGTTCGTTATTGGACGAGTATTGTTTGCTAAAAGACCTTCAGCAGCATTTGAGTACAGCTACAATAATCACAAAGCTGTGATCAGTAAGCCTTTGGGCACTATTCCGAAAAATCCAGTCAGGAAAGAAAATTCTGTACCTCATTATAAATTGCAAATTGATAATACCAACGGGTTAAACGATACACAAAAGATTACCTATCAACATATTATGTCAAAGAGTGCACACCAGGAAGAACAGATAAAGCATCCTCAGGTGATGGCTAGTCCTGTAAAAGCTTCATCATATCCAAGATCATCAGAGACTGGCTCATTTCTTCGTCTCCGTCCAACTCGGCAGGATTTTTCGTATATAATGCCAGCAACCACTACAGAAGAACAACCAATGGGGACTTCATTGTTATATAAGCCTACATCTCCAAGCATTACTCCACCTGGCTTGATCAATCATGGCAACACGTGCTTTGTTAATTCTATTATACAATGTCTAGTTTGGGTGCATAAATTTTCTGGTGTGCTTGTAACACTAGCCCAGAAACAGCTTCAGAACGAAGGAGAGTCTATATTTATAAACTGTCTTGAAGATGTATTATCACAGTGTCAGTGCCTTCCAGATGGCTTAAAAGTCCTGAATCCAGTCAGCACGAACCATCTGTTGAGTTCAATATCTGGCGTTCCCCAATACTTAGTAGCTCCTGCTGGCGAGGGACAAACTCAACAGGATGCAGCAGAGTTTTTACAGTGGCTTCTAAACAATCTTCACTCTGCAAGCAGCTTTAACTCTCAGGAACATGCGGCAGATGAGACACATGAGAAGAAGTTACGCGATGTTGTGAGGAACTGTGAAAGGGAAATAAGCGAAATAGGATCAGATGACTTGGCACGTTTAAAAAGCCCCATTCAGAAACTCTCTGACACAGCATTAGAGCTGCATCTCCTTGAGCATTCTTCACTAATTTATGACATATTCATGGGCCAATTCTTAGAGGTTCGCCAATGTACCACGTGTAACAGGATCACTACTAGCAGTGAGTATTTCACCGTTCTCCCTTTACCTATTGACAGTACTGACAAAAAATTGAATGTGAGGGAGTGTTTGTGGAAATTTATTTCTCCTGAAAGTTTGGCTAAAGACAACATGATAGCTTGCACTTGTTCCCAAGATGGCTCCACAGCTACTAGACTATCGATTCTCAGTGTTATTCCTACTGTGCTGATAGTTCAACTCTCTCGATTCGTGTATGACAGCTTTAGTCAGTCTGCATTAAAAAATGACTGCCAGGTTTCTTTTGAAACAACTTTTGATGTCTTCAATTTCAGTTTGAAAAAGAAATTCGAACCACTGGCTAAAGGATCACTATGTTACAGTCTACAAGCTTTCTGTGTCCACAGTGGTGGTCATGTGACATCAAGTGGTCATTATGTTTCATATTGCAAGGCCTCCGATGGTCGTTGGTATTACTACAATGATAGCAACGTTGTTATGATTGATGATATTGAACAGGAATTGGAAACTGATTTTGTCCGTCGCAATTCTTATATTTTATTTTACACGAAATGCTAATTTTTTTTTGTGTTATAGTTTACCATTTACAATTTTGAATTAATATATCTTACTAGTGAAAAGTGGTTTAGTGACAAGCTTAACTGTAACATGGTTGCAGATAAGAAAATTTACTGATATTGAAATTGAAAGTATTTGGGGATGGATGTGAAGACAATGTGGGGTTATAGCTAAAAATTGATGATAATGCTGCCAATTGACTGACAGGATTTACATCGGAAGGAATGTTTCTGAACGAAATCTCGGGACGGTACAGCCCTCGGCCCTCGAGGTTCTGTGAAAACACGTAATTACATTGTTCCATGTAAGCAATGTTCTCTTGAGAGGACAGTGATTTTTATATAGTACTGGTAAGTGTAAAATGAAGACATGCTGAATGGTTAGTTTCCCCAATAATAGCAAGAGAATTTGCATCATTTAGCTATACCGAATTGTTGTATGGTAGTATCGTCAGCTCAAAAAAAAGCACGTCCAACAGACAATTTGTTTTGAAACTGGAGTAAAAGTACATAAATGAATAGGGTTAATACATTCATCTGGTGTTTTTCATGAGGACAAAGCACACTCCCCTTTTCTGAATGATAATTCGCGGAATAAAGGTCGTTGAATTTTTATAGTTGCCAGTTGCCAGTGAGGCGGGTTGGTTACGGAACTCGGACCCTCTTCTTTTCGTTTCGTTATGTGGCGCTTTTTATGGTTGGCTCTTGTGTTTGCTATTGAAGTTCATTCTTCTCACTTTCGCGGAGCTATAGTTCAGTACAGACCTGTCAATCCTGATAACTTCAATGGAACTGTAAGTTAATTCTCGTACGCAACGGGTACCTTGGTATTGCTGGTAAGAACACCGTGTCCCCTTTTAAATAACTGTGCTGATGTTGCACTAATGGCAAGTTTTTCTATGTATTACTCACTAACCATTTTGGTGAAATGGTGGAGGACCAGGTATACTACAATAATAATTAGGGTTCCTAATCCCATTGCTAGTGAGATCAAATTAGAGTTTCATATTACAGTCGAACCTCTCTACAACGGGACTCCGAAAAGCGGTCAGACTCTCAACGACGGTCATTCCGCTGGGAACGGAGCTCCATCCGCATGTCTGTAATAGATTTTAAACTCTGAGAAACGGTTGACTCCCAACTCCGAACAACGGTCATATTACCGGACCCCACAGTGAAATTGCAATACAAAATTATCTCCCACAACGGCCAGTTAGCCACACCCATGCATAGCTTGCACAACAATTTAGTCATTTTAAACTCGAATATAGAGCAAGTCAGAATTACAAATGTCCAGCAGCAATCAGATCATTTACCAGCTCCCTCATTTTATTGATATAGGCTGGAGGGCCGTATAGGCGGTAGATGCACGGCACTTCCAGACCGTAACCAGCGCCTCTGTTCACTTTGTCCCCTCGTATCACGGCAAATGCTTTGTTGACGTCTCTTCTCAAAAACTGGAAAAGCCGTGGAGCCAGGTTTTGTGTGGTACATGACCTACAATAGTAGTCTCCTTCAAAATAGCCACTGCTTTCTTATCTTTGGCATTTGCAGGCTCTGGCTTTACCAATAGTGATTCCCCTACCATAGGTACCCATACATCAGTATATGCGTGGTAGCCCCTAATGTAAGAGTCTATTTCCAGTACTTGAAGTTCAGTAGCAGTAACGACCTGGCTAGCCATAGTTATGACGGACACACCTCCTTTGTGGTGGGCTTTACCTGAAAAACTCCGAAATAAGGTCAAACTCTCTACAAAGGCCAACACGCTTGTCCCCATGCTTGGCTGTTGTAGAGAGGTTCGACTGTATTGCCTAAATTTGTATCCTAATTTTATTATACATACATATATTATACCACTTATAATCAGAGATGAATCCAGATCGAATTGGTATGTGGCCATGATAATCACACCCATTTAACCACACCCACTCTTTTATTGAAGTAATGTGTTTGATTAATAGAAAAGACAATATAGAAATATAATTTTATCAATTGAACATAAGATTTTAGTCTATGCTTTGAGTATCCTATAAATTCAAATGTCACTATCATACCAAACAATTCAGTACAAGCCATTCTTATTATATTACAAAGCAAATAATTTTTACAAACAGTCAGTAGGTAATTATAATTATATGTACAGTATATAATTATTAATCAGTTGCAACCCCTCAATTATTTATTCCTGTTAAGGTATTCATACCGTAAGTGTGAAGACTACAACAAAGCGATAATTGAATGGTTAACAAATTTTAAATGTAATTATAAATGCCCATTAAATAAATGATTCACTACTACAACAAATTATATTGTATAGCTAACATATAGCTACTTGGACATATTATTAAGCAAACAGTACACAATATAAAAAAAATATAAAAAATGAATCCACCATAAATGAAATAATTTATTGAATTATTAATATTTGTATAGTGCATATTATTATTGTATAGTATAGGTAGCTAGTTAGACACATATAAAGCAAGCAAATGCAATGAAAAACAACAACAACAAAAACTGAATCTGCCATAAGTATGCCTGCCTTTTTGTGGCAGTCATAGCTATATTTTCATCAAGCATTTTCAAGTATGTGTGGTAAATAACTATATGGGCAGACTCCTAGAGTGTAAAACTGGCCATTTTGCAAACCAGCAATGCTGGAAAAAACTCTGAACTACATTTGTTTTTCCAAAAGATCACTTTGGAATAGTAAACGAAGGACCAGGCTGGTCTGGAGTTTCCTAAAAATATTCTAAAACGCTCGATAATGGCTATATCCCAGCATAAGTCATTTCAACCACTTGATTTCGATCGCCCAAGTTTGACAACAACCATGAGATCAGGTTAAGAGTAGAAAAATTAATAAGTACACTCCCTTCCATTAAAATATTGGTGCAGCCATGGCCGTGTGGCCACACCCATTCCAACGCCCCTGATAATTTATTGTACATTGGATATTTTACTTTTAGTTTTTCCGCATCTCTAATTGAGTTACCCCAGATAGTGTCTCACTCGCTTCAATGGCTCACCAACTGAGCTGCAATGTTCAGTGATAATTCTGCCATGCATCTAAAAATACAGTTGTCCATAACTTGCACACGGGTGCATTGAGTGTTCTATATGCAGTGTTCTATATGGGAGAATATTGGATGCTCACATTTTTTGTTCATTCATATAATATGCATGGACGTACTTACGTCATTGTGTATTTTAACCCTCATAACTAGCCATAACTGTCCATAACTTAGAATTGCCTATAACTCAGAATAATAGATGAAACTACATTACATGTATTAAAAGCATTAAAAAAAAAAAGCATTATAATACATGCGTGTAGTATAGAATCACAATTTAGTTTTTGCTAAAACTAATAATTTTAGGCTATACCCACCCTTAGATTAATTCCTGAATGAACCTCCTCTGGAATGTATTTAAACCCGCTGAAACCAGTCCCCGCCTATGCTCCTGCTTACTCACTGGTCTCTATAGCAGAATGCATTTAAGTTCAATTTATAGAGATGCAATGCACAGGATGTGTATTCAGTGCAGTATATAAATTAAACCCAGTGTGGTGAGAAACTGAAGAAATGGTGTATGTCTGCTACATTAATCTACTTGTAGCTTTAATGCTCTACAACAAGTTAATATTATGATAATTATATATGTATGTATGTATGTATGTATATATATATATATATATATATATATATATATAATATATAGATTGAAATTCGTCATAGAATTGCCTGGAGAAGAAGCTTCAATGGAAGATTATTTTGTGATCAAAGAACTATAGCCAACCAGAACCTTCTTGGAAGTAGTTCTGAGTATCTAACATGTAGAACTGGATGTTCAAGAACACTCGGTAGTATGACATATTACTGTACTGACTTCAGTTCATCTGAAGATTGGAGTGCAGGAGAGAGAACTTACACTGTTGATTTGTCCGGAATCTCTCACTTTGAAGCCTCGTAAGTTGTTTGGCTTTATAAACAAATGTGCAAATGTAGTGTTAAATTTAATGCTTACCCAAGCATTAAATTTAAAATACAATAATTTGTAGGTTTAGGTATGATTATCAGATGCTTCTTTCCCAGCTCTTTAAATTGTGTATACTCCCAAGCTATGAATATCTGAAAGTTATAGATAATGGAAACCAACCTTTGACATTGAGGTATTTAGTGAGTATTCATTGTAAGCAATAATCAGCTTAGAGCAGTTAAGCAATCCCCTTTTTTGACGTACTCATTGGTTTCAAATTAGTGAATTATGTTGGCGTAATGTAGACATCCCAATATGAAATATTAGGTCTTTCCTCTATAAATCTGGTAAGGTGTTCTCAAACTTACACTTTTTGATAAATGTCTGCATAATAGCGGAAATATTTTACTACAATATGAAATATTGTATATATTTAAGGCTGAAAATTTTTAAAGTGGTTGAGTGTATATGTTTACTTGAGCAGTTGATTTAACACTCTAAATGAATAATTACATGTAGCTAAACCATAAAAATAGAATTAAGGAAATCCATCAGCAGTTGTGGACTGTAGAAGCAAAATATTTGTTAGCCTAAAGCTAGTATTTGACAATGCACTGCAATGAAATGTGATACTGTACTTCGTCTCATAGATTCCAAGGTAATGCTTGGATATCTCTTCGGATAGGAGGTGGGCGATGGGAAGTGAGGTTGAAAGGGAATCTAACTGTGAGACCAGACACTGGAACTATCAATACATCTCCTATCACTACAGCAACTCCTATTCTGAGACTTCAACATGGCTGCAATCACACATTTGTGATTCCAGGTAAAATAACACAGATACTTAAATCCGTCCAATTAATGTTATTTGTGCTATTTTTATTGAGCACATATATATGTGACCGTCTACGGGAAAACCGGGCACAACGCGGCGTGCGTAAATATCGAGAAAAGATCGATCGATTTCTTAAAAATGTATTGTTTCAAGCCGACGGAAGGGAACGGTTAGGTCTATTATAGCGGGAACGACTTAAGCTACGACGATAAAACTTGGAGAGCTCAATATCTGGACGCCGACAACTCCGTAAGTACAAACATTTTTTTTCGAAGGGTGCCGCCGCGTTGTGCCTGGTTTTCCTATAGACGGTCACATATGTACATGGGAGATACATGTGGCATCTGAGTGTAATTCTATTTTCATGGTAAACTAGTTTAAAGAACTTATTTAAAATAGTGGTTTATTTCTAGCTGGATGAGTGTATGAACCAGTCACTCTGTGTTTTGTGGTTTATGATAAGTGACAGTCCGACCATTCGGTCAGTAATAAAAACAACGGCAATAATTATAGTAATAATAATAATAATAATAATAATAATAATAATAATAATAATAATAATAATAATAATAATAACTAGCAAGTACCTCGCCACATAGTGGCGCATGATGTATTGCAAAGTAAGAATGCAGTAGCACAAGTTATCTTGCTCAGTTATCATTCTCTACCATTGGTTAAGGTTACATAAGTTTCCCTCTCCTGCTCTCTTTTTCTGAACTATCAAACCCAAAGCTCATGAATTATTCATGAATACACACACCGTTGGTCGTTGTCGTCAGTCGTCATCGTCGTTACTGACACACAAGTGTATTATTATAATATAGATAGTAATAATAATAATAATAATAATAAATTCCTACTGTTACACAGCTAATCACAAATTGAAATGCAGTGTGTTAAAAAGCAATGGATAACATTTTCTTTACAAATTTCTATGTATTACCTTTTTCATGAAAGTTAAGTAAGCATAGAGGAAGTTACATTTTATTAATGTTGAACTCGTATAATTTTCAATCTCCTCAACTAGATATACAATTTATGTTGTAGCTTCAGTATAAAACTTGTCATTTATTAACATTATTTTAAAGCTATTATTAAAAAAAACAACAGCTCACAATAACAGGTGTGTTTAATTTGAAAATATTTATTGTACTTTCAATGTTTTTGTTTCATAGTGGAAGATGCAGATGGAGACACCATTCGTTGTAGATGGGCAAATAATCAATTAGGAGAATGTGCTGGAGTATGCCAAGCTTTTCCTGCCATACTAAATGAGGTAAATTATTTAGCAATATTATTACCATTGGATAGTTTTATGAGTATTTGAAGACATTCATACTATGTACTTAAGTACATACATACATGCATACATACATACATACATACATACATACATACATACATATGCGTGCTTGCATGCACGCACGGATGCATGCACACACACTACTTACGTACACACACTACATACACACACTACATACACATACACACTACATACACATACACACACACACACACACACTGATTTTGGAGATTACAGACAATTAGATGAATTTACTTAAAAAACTATTTTCTGCTACTTTTTTTTAAAATTTTGGTGTATTTTGAGAAAATGCGAAGTTGTCAGCTCTGCATAGATACTAGCTTTTGTGGGTGGCACTTCCTATTTTCACATCGTAATCTTGAGCAAAAATATTTTTGCTGCCTGTGGTGAGGAAGTTTTATTTATGCTATAGTGAATGCTGGAATTGGAGTTTTCATGTTGAAACTATATACCGGGGAGTGTCACTTGCATGTTGAGATTCTTTTCTTTTATAAATGCAGCATTTACATCTGTCGATTTCATTGCTTGAGCTATACTTTTAACTACCTGATTAGTAATAGCCAAATAAATCCAGGAGTGATGGAAGCTGCTTGAAATTGGTGGGCACCCTGCATCACAAGCCAATTTACTCCCATGAAAACAACTTCTATTTCATGAAATAATATATATTTTTTTGGCTGAGAAATAATTCATAATAGCTAGCTAGTAGTGTTGTTATTTGTTCAGTTTCTAATGTAGTAAATTTAAATTAAAGGGTAAAACCAAGTAAAAAATTACCAGATTTCCTAGTTTTATGCCAGTCTTATTTTTTGTGACTTTGCGTATTGATAAAATGTTCCATTTAATAAATTAATATAAAACAAGACACCTATTTTATTACTATGCATTACAATAATAAGTTATAATGATTTTTTTTTAATATCAGGCTGAATGTACTTTGCAATATGAAGCCACAGGAAGGACTGGATTGTATGTGGTAGCTCTACAAGTGGAAGACTTTGCCAGTGCAGCTGATACTATACCCCTCAGTAGTGTTCCTCTCCAGTTTATTGTTTCAGTGTTTACTTCTGCTGGAGCCTGCACTAGCCGGCCAGAGTTTGTTCCACCAACGAGAGTTGATAGGTCTTGCATTGCCGTACCATTTAATACTTTGTATGCTGAAAGAATCATAGCTCAGAGTGGAAGTGATGAAATTAGGTGAGGAGGAATATAGTTTTATTCTTTAGTCTTTTTAAAGATAAAAAAAATTTCTAATTTTTTCATAAGAAAGACTCAAACAAAACCTAATAGTAACAATACAATAGCAACAGAATTGTGTGTGTCAGTCTATAAAACAAGTCAGAAAACAAATTAAAAAGAGAAATGACAAAAATTAGATTAAATAGCTTCTAAATTTTGTGATGAGTGAGTATAAACTTTAACATAGAATGAGCGCTAACTCAATTTTAAGTCGGGGAACAGCAAAACAAATATCTTGAAGTCTTTACATTTTGTATCACACTGTTTCTTTTTCCTCTAGTATAACTGAAATTGTAACTGCATCACCTTCTGGATTAGTGCACTCTGACCTCTATGAGATAGCAACACCTAGACAGTGGAGCATTAACGTTACTTGGAGTCCCTCACAACATCAAGCTGGCCCCAATATATTCTGCTATCATGCTGTCGATTCTGCGAGGTATTGTACATTGACTGAACCACCATTTTACTAAATTGTGAATATTTTGTCTTAACCCTCAGGCTAAGCTCACTAACAACCTGTGTGACTTTGGTGGTTGGAGGTAAGTACTCAATAGAATAATGTTTAGTTGTTGATAGCCAGCAAAGTGTATGCTGGGAGCTAATAACCATATAACCACGAAGTTGAAGGTAGTGGGTTATGCCCTTATAACCCACATCCCTATTAAACTCATGTGATAGACTACAGTAGTAAATTCATTGTCTGTGAGTTTCAGTGATCAGGTAAAGCAATAAAGAAATACAAGCAACTTCTTGAAGCATATGTGCTCAAAATTATGTAGGCATAATTGGTGAAACCTTAAATGTAGCCACAATCAATCTGATAGCTGACTAGCTCTAAACCATGACCTTTACTACAAAGCCACAGCTGTTGGTAGCTAGCTTCACTCAATTGGGACTGTCATCATTGTCATTAACTTCCCTCACTAAATAATGTGCAGGCATAGGGTACATTTTTGGATGTCCAGAACTCAAGAACTACTTGACTAACTAATAAGGAAAAGTATTCTTTTGAATATGACATCGATCACTGAAAGAAGACTCATCTGAGTCAAAACGTCTGAAAGTTTGGACTTAAACCTTACTGATGTGTACCATACTACTAATTTGAATTAATTTTTTAATTTGTTTTTATTTATATGAAGGGGTAGTAGTAGCAGAATTATATGAAGATTAATATTAGACTAATTGCTGTACGCCTGGATCATTGTATTCCTCAGCAGTCTACGAGTAAGAGTGTGAGTGTTGGCCAGTGTTTTGTCTGCATGAATTGACCTGTCAATTTCTTACTCTACTTTATACTGAGTTAGAAGTAGTGTTGAGCAGTGAAAATCTGTTAGCTGATGGGAAACCAATGAATACCATTCAGGTAAAATATCTCATCAATGTCACCTGTTTCAGGCATGCTCTGACTGCAGCCAGGTCCTTTATTTACTATTCCAAAGTGATGTTTTGGAAAAACAAACATATTTCAGAGGACTTTCCAGCATTGTTGGTATGGTATGCAAAATGGCCATTTTTGCACTCTAGGAATTTGCCCAATTAGTTATTTGTTGCGTAAACTTGAAAAGGTTTGAAGAAACAAAGCTACGACTGCCACAAAGGCAGGATTTGATTGTTCTAAATATGGTGGATTCATTAAAATAAGGTTGGGCGATATTGGGGTATATTGTATCACGATATTTTGGCAGGACAATATTGTGATATGACTATTAATATTGAATATTTTTATATTATTATCAATTATTTAGGGAAAAAATTAACAGCAAGAATTTTTAATGATGATAACATCTAATGACAAGCCAAACTGTGAATGATGAGGAAAAAAATTATAAAAAAAAGATCATTGAAAATTTGAATGATGAGGGAAAAAAAGAAGAAAAAAAAGAAATTACTGAAACTTTGAAGGATGGGAAAAGAAATTATTGAAATTTTGAATTATGAGGGGAAAATGGAGAATTATGGGTCCAATTACAAGTTTTTCGAAAGAAAGGTTAGCATCTCAACCTTGTCGGGCTTCAAATTCGTTCATACCTCTGTACTCTATCCACTGACTCTGCAAGTGACAGTTGATCAGCAGGCCTCTTCCTTGAAGTTGACGCTCCTAGTGTTGCTTGCGATTCTTTCATCATAGCCTCCTTTAAATGCAAGTGAAGATTGCTATGGGTAGTGCGCAAATGTGCAAGCAAGTTACTAGTGTTCCCATTCTTGGTTACCACTCTTCGATAACAAGTGCGACAAATTGCAGTCTCCTTCTGAAACTCTCCATCCTTTTTCTCCAAGCCAAAATAGTTCCACACTTGACTCTTGCTTCCAGGCTTCTTGTGTAGCTCCGGTACTCTCGTCGCAGGGTCTGCCATACTTACTTCTTGCAAGAGAATAAAAATACAGCTGCTCGACTATTGCGTACGCGTCACTTCCCGCGCATTATGCACGCGCAGGTAAGTTTCGGCGGTTTTTCTAGATTTTCAATATTTCAATATTGCTAGCCAACACGATACCGCCAGACGGTTATTGACACATACCGCGATCATGACTATATACCGGTATATCGCCCAACCTTACATTAAAAAAAAATTTTTTTGTCACTGTTTTGTTGCTTTATATGTCCAAGTAGCTATATTAGCTATTGCAATATATACACTCTACAGGGGTGTAGGAACCGGTCTGGTTGGTGCGGTTTTGGCCGGACCAACTTTTTTTGACAATTATTTGTGCCTGCAAGCCTGAGTGGATCATCCCCTTAAATTATAACCCATTCTCTCATTCCCAGTCAAATGATCGATCATTGCGCAACTGATGACATTTTCTTTGGACACACTGGTTGTATCCTCGCTACACGGGCCACTAAACTTAGGATTTCTGAAGCATCGTTTTGGCCAGAAGAAAGTTGTAAAAAGGGATTTTCAACCTTGCTTGTCAGAAAAATGGCCTTTTTTACATTACCAGGAGAGTAAGTAGTGGTAGTTTTTTCATACAGGGATTCAAATTATTAAATGATTCTGAGCAACACAAGGAAAGGACTGATTTATCATGCATTAATTGGCGAGCGAGCGTAGCGAGCGAGATACTTACTTGGTATGCAGGTTCGGTTTGGCATATATAATAGTATCAGAAGGGGTGCCAAAAAAAATTGTTTAATTAAAACAAATTTTTTAAAGTGTGAAATATTGATTAATAGTTAATTATGTAAAAGAGCTTAATATAATATATTGTTTATTATAATTTATTGTGGTTTAATACTTTAATGTTAATGATTAGGAGTCACCTCATATTACAGGCAGCTAGACTATTTAATAGAACTAGCTACCCTGATAGCTAGCAAGGTGTAGCAAGTTTCAGAGAATTTATTTCAGTAGAATAAAACCATAATATTTCGGCTTGTGGAGCCTTCTAGTGGTTACTGAACTGAATGAGGCTGACTGAACAAGGAACTTTGTATGAACAGATGATACAGAACATGAGATCATTGTGTGGTGGGGCACAGCCCCTGGGAATGTTAGTTGGTGTTGGACAATTTCTGTGACTTGTGAGTTGTACTTGGGAGGTGTGAAGGTGTAGTCTGAATTAGTGGCCCGGCTGCCAATTATGACAGCCACTAATTAAATTGAATTAGTGGCCGTCTGCCAATTATGACAGCCACTAATTAAATTTTGACTACGCCTTCACACCTCCCAAGTACAACTCACATGTCACAGAAATTGTCCAACACCAACTAACATTCCCAGGGGCTGTGCCCCACCACACAATGATCTCATGTTCTGTATCATCTGTTTATACAAAGTTCCTTGTTCAGTCACCCTCATTCAGTTCAGTAACCACTAGAAGGCTCCACAAGCCAAAATATTATGGTTTTATTCTACTGAAATAAATTCTCTGAAATTTGCTACACCTGGCTAGCTATCAGGGTAGCTAGTTCTACTAAATAGTCTAGCTGCCTGTAATATCGCCGGGTTTTTTTTTCCCTATAATAATTGTATTGGGCACGCAAACAAAAATTTCGCGGGTATCGCCGATTATATTGACCAAAGTTTCTTGTAAGACATTTTTGTAAAGGAATGTATATCTGGATGGCACCCCTTCTAATATTGCTGTACATACCTTCAACAAACACTGTGCTAAGTTTCATGCTTTGGTCCACTCTGTCACAATATTGCATCAAAAGTACAATTTCCCACTGGACTATAGGAACCGGTCCGGTTGGTGCGGTTTTGGCCGGACCAACTTTTTTTGACAATTATTTGTGCCTGCAAGCCTGAGTGGATCATCCCCATAAATTATAACCCATTCTCTCATTCTCAGTCAAATGATTGATCATTGCGCAACTGATGACATTTTCTTTGGACACAGTGGTTGTACCCTCGGGGCCACGCGGGCCACTAAACTTAGGATTCTGAAGCATTGTTTTGGCCAGAAGAAAGTTGTAGAAAGGGGTTTTCAGCCTTGCTGGTCAGAAAAATGACCTTTTTTACATTACCAGGAGAGTAAGTGGTGGTATTTCAGAAAAATGGCCTTTTTTACATTACCATGAGAGTAAGTAGTGGTATTTTTTTCATACAGGGATTCAAATTATTAATGATTCTTCGCAACACAAGAAAAGTACTGATTTATTACACATTAATACTATAGTGAATGAATTTATTTCTAATTCAGAACATCGTAACTGTATAATACTAGCAAGTACCCCGCCACATAGTGGCGCTTGACTTATTGCAAAGTAAGAATGCAGTAGCACAAGTTATCCTGCTCAATTATCATTCTCTACCATTAGTTATGGCTACATAAGTTTCCCTCTCCTGCTCTCTTTTTTTCTGAACTATCTGAGCTTTTCTTCTATCCCACCACTCCTATCTTCAGCTCTTCTTTTTTAGTCATGGCGCCCCCTTTTCCTTTGTCTATCTCTCCTGCATTTCTGTCCGACTTTGAGAAACTTTTGTCTTCTGTTTCACACTTTAGCCTTTCTTTTGAAAACTAACCCCCGCCTTTACTCATCTATTCCTCCTGCTTTTTAGTTATAATTAATCGTTCACCTTTTTGCCTTCTCTTCCCTTCCATTTGAAACCTGCACCGCCGCCTTACCTCGCCGATTCCATCCGCTTTTCAGTTACGATTAATCACCTTTTACCTTCTCTTCCGTACTTTCGCCTTCCTTTTTGATACCTATGCCGCCTTCCATTGTCTCTATTGCACCCGCTTTTTTAGAAATAACCGGCACGTTCTACAGAATGTGATGACACTTTACCTACGGTAAAGAGACGATGCTTTACCGAACCGTACCAAGCTCATGAATTATTCATGAATACACACACCATCGTCGGTCGTCGTCATCGTTACTGACACACAAGCTTATTATTATGGATGCAAAATATTAATAAGATGCTATTTTTGTGTATTTCACTTATATTAATCGTTCATCCATCAGTCCGCTATCACTGCAATTACAATAATTGATCAAATGTTATTGAGAGCAGTCAATATGTTAAAACCACACCCCGTATTAATGGGGGGTGTCTCCCCTATAGCCACACCCATTTTCTGGCCTGACCTACTAAAATTGCTTCCTACGGCTCTGCTCTACATGCTATAATTGTAATATAACAAATTATTTATTTGACATGAACCTACTTATTATTTGTAAAAATCATTTGCTTTGTAATAAAAAAAAATAGCTTGTACTAAATTTTGTTTGGTGTGATCACAGTGGCATTTGAACTTATTGGATACTCAGAACATAGACTAAAATCTATTAATCAAATGCATTAAATAAATGAGTGGGTGTAGTTAAGTGGGTGTGTTTATTATGGCCACACCAATTTAATCTGGTTTCCTACTCCCCTGAATGTAAGAGCTATTAATCAGCAGAATCACTGCGATGAACTGTTCTTATGGCTATCAGTAACAGAGGGAGCATCACTCAGGCTACTATATCTGCCAGTAGTTGAGTTTGACATTCAGTCTGGTTGAAAACCTCAGTTTACACAGCTACCAAATTGAATCATTTAGAGCATGCTGTGGTGGAATTCATCACATTTTCCTAAAGACAAATACTCTTACTACATTTATTAGTCATTTTCTGTATTATGTAACTCATTTAGTTCTAACTTTTGTTCGCGTAAGTCGTGCATCATTTAGAATTAGCGACACCCATTCCATATGCACGCCATTTCTACTACGCATGCTCCAGAACACACTTATATTCTTTGTCTCACCATTTTACTATCAGTTCTGTACTCGTGCAACTCTTTAGTAAGTGACTGTAATTGATATTAAGTAGCTTAGCGGGTTAGCGTAGGTTTGAAAGCCTAAGTTCCTGAGCAAAGCTCAACTTACTCCCGTTAATCCGGGTTGAGTGGCCACTGTAGAACTCTGGTGGCAGCGTACTGATCGTCTCCGTATCGGCTGTCCCACCACACATGCTACATGCATTAGTTGTTTATTGAGTAGCTATAAGCTGCTCAACTTGTGTGTGAGGTCATGCAAATGTTCTTCACTTAATTATGAGTGGGAGTATAGTTTATTTTTACCTCCCTCTGTCTCAGAAAAAATAATTATCCCAGCACTTTCAATATTTTTTTACATAGTTACTACTTTGTATCAGTTATCTGTTCAAATCAAAGACATAGATAGGAAAACAATGGGTGACAGTTACCCTATAACGAATACCCTTTGAAACAAGATTTTCATAGTCAGAATTTACTTAAATAATAAATGTCTTTAGTGAGAGCTCCAACTGCTGTATCTGAAAGCATGAGACCTATTGGAACAATTTTTCCTAATTATACTTCAGATTGGACTATTGAGTTTGACCAACAGGTAACATTCATCTATATCATTAAGCATCACATTTATATGATGCAATTTACACTATTTTTTGTGCTTGTATAGTTCTATCGTACATCAAGGAGTAGATATATAAGCATATATGATGGACATGGACATCTTCTTGAAAGATTGAATGCAGCTTTCTCTAATAATGTCATATATCCAACTGGCACGATAGACAGAACTTTACGATTCAGGCCACAAATTACTCTCATTGAAAAAATGAGTTATTATGTTCTACTAGATCCAGGTAACACTAAATATAATTTTTTTCACTTATTCACCTAGCACCTTAATCATTTCTTTTGTTGATAGGAATTGTTGTTGGACCAGAGTTTTGTAATCCAGAATCTCCAGCTTTGTATGACTCAACTCTCTGGGTTGTTTCAATAGGTATATATATATATAATATGTATATATATAATATAATATAATATTATATATATAATATATCATAACGGTATGGTTATGAAATGTCAAATGTTAAATTTTAGCTGATGTCACTCCTCCTGTTCTGACATTATTGGAAAACCCAGTGTACTCCAACAGTAACGTGACTATATCATGGTCAATTAATGAAGAAGCCATTACTACTTGTACACTTCAAACTCCCTCCAGTCTGATGGTAGTAAATTGTAATTACACCCTGCAATTAACATATTTAATTGAGGGAGTTCACACTCTATACATACAAGTAGTCGATGTGGCTGGAAATATCGCTCCGATTATAACACACACGTGGACAGTGGGTAAGGATTTACAGATATATACACATTAATTAATTCCAAGTAAAGATAAGTAATTTTTTTACTATACAACTGTTTATTTATATTTAATGAACAGTAGTTGTAGTTGTGCAGATATTTATTTGTACTTTGTTCAAACATGCAATTCAATATTAATACCCACAAAATATTACTTGTCATCTGATTTTGATAGAACAAAAACAATTTCATATACTTCAAACTCTAGATCTTATTCCACCTGTCATACGTCTGATTTCCACTCCATCATCAGTATCCAATCAAAGGGAAGGCAGAATACGTTTCAGTTGTGTCAATGAATGGAGGTGCTCGTATGTGTGCTCAGTCTACACTGTTGAAAGTAACCCCACGTATAGTTCTTGTACTTCTCCGTTTATTACTGGAACTCTATTGAATGGCCGTACTTACATTTTCTCCATTATACCCACCGATGGTGTTGGTAATTTGGGGTCCAGTACAAGCTACTCTTGGAGAATAGGTAAATACACGATAACTATATACTATGGTTGAATTAATTATAGTACTAATTTACTAGTATATTTTTAGGTAGTTTTAACAATAAAAATAATTCAGTATTTCTTCGAGATACATTATTGTTTATTTATGTCATACGATTTCACTTAGCTTCTAAAGAAAGCGATGTAATGCCACATTTATAGACAATTTCAGGGGAATTGAACCATTCAGTAAACAGGCTGTGATCAACAGTGATATAAATAAATAAACGTCTTCATATTATTTTGTGTGTTTTTTTCTCAATTAATTTTTTCAGATTTGATTCCTCCTGTAATAAGTAATGTTAATGATGTTACTATCAACTGTGGAAGTGATTTCAGTCCAACCACTACTGGTCAGCCCACTGTGACAGACAATGAGGATACCAATGTGACTGTTACATTCATAGACAGCCCACTTGGTGGGTGTGGCTTAACAAGAATGTGGGTAGCATCTGACAGAGCCGGAAATGTAGCTTATTATAATCAGAGAATTACTTTTACAAATCCACAGCCTCCTGTAGTCTCGACTTCTAGTAGTATAGTTGTGCCTTGTGGTAATGTCAACGAAGTCAGTTCTAATTTAGCGAGTGAAAATATTACTATTCACCACCCGTGCAACCGACCAGTTACTACAACTTTCAGAGACTCGGCTGACATTAGATGTGGTTTCACATTTACTAGAAGTTGGACAATATTGGATGACTGTGGTGGATCAGCATTATTCATACAAACTATTCGTGTGCTCGAACAACAGTTTCCAGATGGACCAGAGAATGGGCTGATAAATGCTGGATTGTATGAAACATTATATTGGCCACAATTCCCCGATGCCACCTCATACAGAGTGTTTGTGTGGACTGCTGAAGAGCAGCGTCCCTCTGAGCCAGTCAGTACTACTACATCACAGTCTTACTCTCCTTTGACAGGCTATCCACCTGGAACAAGAATGCTATGGCAAGTTGAATATATTGTGGGTGGAAACATGACCGTACCGAGTCCAATATGGGGCTTCATGACTGAACCTATACCAGACCTCCAAGTGACTAACGTGGAAGTTCCATCCTATGCGTTTTCAGGACGTTCCTTCTCAGTATCTTGGACAGTACAAAACACTGGTAATTTGAGTGTGACGATGCGGAGGTTTGTAGATGCCATTTTTATGGGTCAGACACAAGCTTTCTCGGACAGTCGTCGAGTTAAATCAGTAACGCAATCAAGATTTGTGGATGTGGCAGATGGGTACAGATCAACTACAGATATTGACTTGGACGATGATGACATTGGTCTATTTTACATCTTTGTCTATACTGATTACACGTACAGGGTAAGAATTTGCTTTAGTTTTGTTGTTGTTAAATTATCTTAATACATTATTATGATATCCAGGTCTATCAAGACACAGACCGAGGAAACAATGTCAGAGGAAGCACTTTTCCCCTTCAAGTTCGTCTCACACCACCACCAAATTTAATTGTGAAGAATATAGCCTCGCCTTCATCAGTCTTTTCAGGTATTAATTATATTAATTGTCTCATGATTCAATGGCAATATATAGTTCATGTGGTCTAACGTATACTTGTGCATGCTTCAGCACAAATATTGAGTGAGCTAGCTGAGCTTATTTCAAATATGAAACTAAACATTGTAATGAACTGAAAGATTAAATAAATTATCTTCCTATTTACTGTGAGTAAAGTGCTTATATGAATTGTATAGTTTATTTCCGTTTTTAAGCTAAACTATAATTTTTACAGCACTTTGAAGTGAAAATATATGATGTTCCTTTAATGACACAGTAATGTCTTGTATTTGCCTAAGAATTTAGTGTCATCTTTTAGAAACAGCTCTCTAGGATATTTTGTAAGTCTACATGATGTGTTGCATAGCTTAGCATGGCATCTTCTTCATCTATGTCTCATCTTTCACCAATTAATTGGCGGTTACATGGTCTACTCCTTATATAAAAGTGGTGAACAAGCTAAGCGAGCGAGACACTACACTAACCAATTGAGAATTGGGGTTATTTGTTTGTTTATAATGTAATTTGACCCTCACGTTTTTGTGTTAGCTTAGCGGTCAACCCCTGTCCTCATATTCCACTAAACGGAAGCCTTTGGTTTAGTGACCTTTACCTGTATTGTCAATTGTTTACCCCTTTGGATTAGGTTGTGTCTGACATATCCGATTTTTTGCAGACACAGTTAAGTCTTACAAACTTAGGAGTTCATATTCTATTCGTATTAACGGTGCTGGTAAGTTGTCTTGGCTAATACGCTGTTTGTGATAGTTATAGCCCTTCACAACTGTATTTTCCTTACTTGAAAAATCCATTGTCTAATAGTCAAGTCACGAATGTAAGCCTAGTGTTGGTATATCAGGTGAACAAGTGTATATGCAAGTGTTGTGGGTTACACGGACTGTTTAGCTAAAGATTAGCACCGAGTAAACATTAAATAAATACTATAGCTGCCTTTATACTGCTTTTTCTACAGCAGTAAACAAGTTTACCTTTAGGGGCAGGGTCAAAACCAGGGCCGTAGCAAAGGGTGCGGCCGGTGCGGCTTTGGCCGCACCACTTATTTTTCAACTCTAATTTATTATTCACGCATGCGCAGAAACACTTTGGAATACAATGACATGTAAGGTAAGGGTCGGCTACACCACGCGCACGCCAGACCAGTACCGTGTAGATATGGCTTCGAAGCTTATGAGTGCTCTAACCGCGGAGGTTCCTGAGAAACCATACCAGCCAAAGGACTATAATTTTCCTAAAAGAGCATTTGGAAAAAAAGGAGACACTTCCAGAGCATTTCAATCGCACTGGTTCAAAATTTGGACATTCTTACACTACGATGAGGCGAAGGATGTTGTCTTCTGTCATACTTGCATGGTTGCAGCAAAAAGAAAAATGTTATCTACCAATAATTTAGATCCAGCTTTTGTAAGTTGTAGTATTAACAATAACTGTTACGGCTTGTTTAACCTATAATGCTTTTTTTTCTTTTTAAAACTAAATTTTAACTACTAAATTTTTTTTAGATAAGTCGTGGTTACTGTAATTGGAAAGATGGAACAAGGGGTTTCAAAAACCACATGGGCAGTGCTTGCCATCGTGAAGCCGTTCAAATGATGACTACAATTCCAGCTACTACTGGAAATATAGGAGCAATGCTATCTAAGGAGTCAGAAATTCATAAAAGGAATGCATCTGCAGCTCTCCTTGAAATATTTTCCACAGTAAGGGTATTGTTTCGACAAGGGTTACCGTTACGAGGTGACAAAGGAGAAAGTGACAGCAATTTACATCAATTGTTGCAAGAGAAGGCACAAACCAATACAAATTTAGCGCAATGGCTAAAAAGGAAAGAAAATGTATATACCAGTGCAGATATTCAAAATCAGATGATTAAGATTATGGGAATAAATATAATGCGTAAAATAGCTACAGATATTCATGCTTCCCCATTTATTACAATAATGGCTGATGAAACGGCAGATACTTCCAATGTTGAGCAAGTTTCTATATTTATACGTTATATAACTGATGAGCTTGAAGTTCATGAGGATTTTTTGGGTTTGTATTCTGTTCCATCTATTAATGCTGCAATGCTAGTCTCAGCAATAAAAGATGTTTTTTTGAGGATGAATATTAGTTTTGACAAATTACGAGGGCAATGTTATGATGGGGCAAGTGCTATGAGTGGAAGTAAGAATGGTGTTGCCAAGTGCATTAGTGACACTATTCACCCATTGCTATGGCCATGCTTTAAATCTGGCAGCAAGTGATACTGTGAAAAAATCGAAGATTGTAAAGGATGCACTCAACTTAACACAGGAGATAGCTAAACTAATTAAGTATTCACCACGAAGAGAGGGTATTTTTAAGAGTATTAAGGAAGCACGTCTCGATGATACAAGTGGTATACGAGTGCTATGTCCTACACGCTGGACTGTCAGAGCGGATGCTCTTGCAAGCATAACAAATAATTTCAAAGCTTTAATGCTTACATGGGAAGAGACAGCTAAAGTTGTAAAGGATACTGATACAAAATGCAGGATTTATGGAGTTTCAAAGATAATGAATTCTTTTGATTATATTTTTGGTAATATTCTTGGTGAGATGTTGCTTAAACATTCAGATAACTTAAGTAGTACCCTACAACATAAATTTCTTTCTGCTGCTGAAGGACAAAAAATTGCTCACATGACTTTGGAAGTTATTAAGAGACTTAGAAATGAAGAGAGTTTTGATCTTTTCTGGATGAAGGTAGAAAAATTTAGTGAGGAAAATGGCATTGAAAAGCCATCTTTACCTCGTAGACGTAAACGTCCCATGCGATTTGATGATGGCGAGTCAGAAGATCATTTTCATTCTGAAATTAAATCATTTTACCGGCAATCATACTATGAAGCTGTAGACTTGCTTATTTCTTGTATTGAAGACAGATTTCAACAACCAGGGTATGAAAAGTATAAGCGTCTGGAATCGTTACTTCTTAAAGCATGTACTTCAGTGGATACTGAAGAGGAAGTTGCAGAAATTTGCCAGTTCTACAAAGATGATTTTAATCATAGTATTCTTCAGACTCAGCTTCAAGTTTTCCATACTCATTTTAGTTCAACCCAAACCGACAATCATCCTCAAAAAATTGACATTTTTGACATAAAAAAATACTTTTTGTCCCTCTCTCCTGGCCAACTGTCACATATGTTGCAAGTCTATGGTCTGCTGCAGTTAATCTTGGTGATGCCAGCTACGAATGCATCCTCCGAAAGATCTTTTAGTGCTTTGAGACGCATAAAGATGTATTTAAGATCTACTATGAAGCAAGAACGTCTTAATTATTTGATGCTTCTTCACATTCATAAAACAAGAACAGATGAAATAGATTTAAAGTGTATTGTCAATGAATTTATAGACGAATCCGAACACCGTAGTAGTATTTTTTCTAAGTTTTAAGTTCATAGCATTATTGTTTTAAGAACTTTAATCATTTATGTAACAATCTATTGTAATAAAAATTTTGAAAATTGTAATGTTCATAATATAAAAAATTAGAGGTCCTTTTTAGGTTTTATTGCTGTATCCACTTGTGAATTCAGTGATTAAGCCACTTCCACCTGCAATAAGTTCAAACTTGTAACTAAAGTATAGACAAACCACACCCACAAACTATTAACCACACCCATTTCCGGAGCCGCACCACCCCAAAATTGCTTGCTACGGGCCTGAAAACTGCACGGTAATTCCTTTAAAAAAAAAGCTCTTTATTTTTCAAGGCAAACAGTTGTTGCAGCAAGTGGTTACTATGGTAGTGAAACCCTTTACCTTATTTAATTAAAAAACTCGGCCGTTTTTTATTAGCTGGAGTGCTTTTTTTTTCTTCAGAAACTGGTCATTTAAAATTCAGGTAAACTTCAGGAGACTAAAAATGTAGCCTCATTGTAATTTATCAGATTCTACCTTGTTTGTGCACAATGACTCGCTCGCCATTTGTGTTGAAGCACATCACTAGTCTATTTACTTTATACTCTGAGGCTTATCAAGGTAAATTTAAAAAATTACAATAATGTATTCAAAATCAATGACTCATATAACTTATTATGTGTTAAAATATAATCAAAGCTTGCACAAGATATGGTTTGAACTATGACAATGCAATATTCTAGAATACGATACCAAGTGTCTCCTATGGACAGATATTATGTTATAATTTAATGTTCACAGATACAGTGATAAATGTGCGTTGGACAGTTATGAATTCTGGGGTTGGTGTTACGGGAGTGGATCGATGGACTGACCGTCTTTATCTGTCTGTAGACAACCAAACAAGTAGGTGTAATTCCAATTGAAATGATCTCGTATTAATTTTTTATTTTTTATTGTAGATAGAAATGATTATATTTTGGGATCATTTCGACATGATGGAGTGTTGGGTGTTGGTTCTTCCTATACTCAATCTGAATCTGTTACCATACCTCACGCAATATATGGAACCTACTTCTTTATTGTTATCACTGACATATACAATAGTGTGTATGAAAATATACTTGAAAATGACAATGGAAATTTTTCTCAGGTATTCTAACACTGCAGAATAGAAAATAAGGAGATTAAAAATATAGACAATACAATATAATTTGGTCACTATATTAATTCCTCCCTCCCTCCCCCTCCTGCCTCCCCTTCCCTCTCTCTCTCTCTTCCTTTTTCTTTGTTTCCTCCGCCTTTCTCTTGCTCTGTTATCCTCTGTTCTGACTATTAGGTGGAAGTAATATTATCGCCACCTCCCGACTTGGTCGTGTCACATCTAGAAGTCAATGATTCCATTTTAACTGGGGAACATCTAGTAGTTACATATACAGTAACTAATGAGGGAGCAGGGCCAACATTTGAGGAGCAATGGACTGATTATGTGGTAAGATTTGTACTTAAAAGAAAGATATTATGTATCTTTCTTTTAATTTTATTCCATCATCAATTTCTTGGCAATTGCGGCTTTTTACATGCTAAATTACTAGAAAGTAAATGTTATGACAATTAAATAATAGAGACAACGAAATCGAGGGATCTACCATCCACAGAACCTTGAGGGCTGTGGGCTGTACCGTCCTGAGCGTAGCAAGGGTGATACTAGCGGCCTGAGGGATTCGACGAGTGGTAGTTTCCGAGATTTAGTTGTCTATCTGTTTTAGAGTGTAGCAACTATTGCCTTAGTTACCAAATAATTTTTTCCTTCTTTGTGACACTCTACGACTAACACGGTAGGGACATTACGGAGTGGTGTCCAGTAATTGCAGCAATTCTAAGGAGCCATAGTACATAGAATATTTTCATGTGTCGTGCGCTCAACTCCAGTGAACTGGCGATAGTAATGGAATTGGAGACAGGAGAACCAATATGACTACCTTTTCAGTGAACTTAGTCAAAGGAACATTCGAGCCCACCCATCTACATTACCTATTTTTCACATTTCAGCTTAATTGGTGAGATAAAATTTACAAAACGACTTTGTTTCTCCAATATCTTCTTTCAACCAGCTACTCTTCAACTTTCTTCAACTCAGTCATCTCTCCTTTGTTTAGCTCCTTACAGTCAGCTTTCCAGTCTAGGTCGTCACCATCAACTTTCAAGTCAAGCCCCTCATAGTCAGTACTCCAGCTTTGCTCTTTACAGTCAATCTCCAGTCTAGTTTTTTGGTGATGAAATTTTGGAAGATGTATAATAGGCCGTTTTTATCTTACATTGATGAACAGTTTTTGATGGGTACAGAAGGATTCTGATTACATAAGCAAAATACAATGAAAATACCATGAATGGAGTGCTGTTACCATTGCATACAATCTTCTGCTAGACGTGGTGCCTTAAATTATTATAACTGTAGTGATATAAACATCTACAAGAACAGTACTCAATACTTTTTAATAAAAATAAAGAACAGCACCGTTCTTTATTGTTCATTATGTCACTGGTTTCTTTCTCACTTTCTCATTTTGGTGGCGACTGTTATTAGTTAAGAATACATTGTTAGTGTGTAAGGCATGCGATCTTATCTTTTGCATCTGACAGGGAAACTGCACAAACAACATTCTTGCACCATTTATAAAATAACACATGAACAATTCTTTTATCAATGCTTGCACTACTCATAAGCCAAAAACTAATAAAATGCTAGAAGGGTGGTATACTATCAGTATTATCCTCCCTTCTGGCATTTAGTATCCTCCCTTCTGGTATTTAGTAGCCCTGTGCACTCACTTGAACAACACTATGCTGGATACAATACCTACTTAACAATACAAAAAAGGGGTTAGCTATGTTCTAACTTTTGAAAATGAATGCCTCTAGTACTTTTCAAGTCTGAATTTACTCGCCATTCTTAGAACAGTTTTGTTGTAGGTGAATGTGGCAATATTTACTGATTTTGATTCAGGTGTACCTACTATCACACTTTTTTAAAAATTATACAAAGTATTTACTATTACTTTTTTGGCCAAAACAAAGTGTGTGAATCTTCTAGTGCGCAATTAAGCGTAACGGCTGGTTACCTAGTAGCAATACAACTCGCCCTTAAATGAACGAACACTGCACTGGGTATGTCTCTTCCTGCGCAAATGTCCGTTGTATGCTAATCCAGAGTGCAGTTAGACTACGCCCCAGACAATCAAAGGTAGATAGGTTTTAAGTTATATGAAATTGAAGAATAGTACAATGATGAGTAAACGAATAGGAAGTCGAATAATATTCAAGAAAATATGAAATGAAGAATGCGATGAATGGCTAGAAGAGTTGAACAAATGCAACAAAACTGAACAACTGCAACAAACTGAACTACTGCACAACTGATTGGACTGAGCTGGGTCAGTCCACTATATACTGTAGCTCAGTCCAAGGGGGGTTGTTTTCATGAAGCTAATGCGTAAATGTGTGTTTGAATGAAGTGTGAATGTATGTTTGTCCTTTCTCAATAAGGTGTAAATCATTAATTAATTGTTTATTGTTGTGCCATCTGGCCTATGTTTGTCACTTGTTTGCTTGCTCCAACATCCCGGGCCCCAAAAGCGGACTTTGTTTGGTTTAATCACTTTCCTTTAGTAGAAGAACAAGTTTGCAGATTGGACGTCGTAACAAACTCTTGGCTGTCTTAACTAACACCACTCTGACTAGACCATCTTGTCCTGGGTAAGTCTCCACGATTCTTCCCAGAGGCCAACTGTTTTGAATAGTTGTCGAGTCTTTGAGGAGGACAATGTCTCCAACTTGAATATCTTCATTAATTTTCCTCCACTTGTTGAGTCTGTTTAATGTACGAATGTATTCTGTCGACCATCTGTACCAGAACTCTCTGATAACCAATTGACAAAGATTCCAGCGTTTGAGCGTTGAAGGTTGCTGCAGTATATCTCCCTTGTCTGGTAAGGCTTCTAGTGGCCTTCCTACCAGGAAGTGACCTGGTGTGAGGACATCGAGTCCGTCTTCATGTGTACTGTCAAATGGCACTAGTGGTCTACTGTTGAGACATGATTCAATTTGAGTGATAACCGTATAGAGTTCTTCATAGGTGAACTTATGGAGTCCCATAATCTTCTTGAGAAGTGTCTTTGCAGATTTTACTGCTGCCTCCCAGAGGCCTCCAAAGTGAGGGGCTCTCTCTGGGCTGAAATGCCACTGAATGTCTTGATGGAGTCAGTAAGCATGAACAGTGTCTTGCAGTGGTTTCTCCTTCAGAAGTTGATACAATTCACGAAGATCTCTTTCTGCACCTACAAAGTTGGTGCCATTGTCACTGAATATTTCCTTGGGCTTTCCTTTTCTTGCAATGAATCGCCTTAGTGTAGCCACAAAGGCTTCAGCAGTCATGTCTGTGACCAACTCCAGGTGAACGGCTTTAACTACGAAGTCTACGAACACACAGAGGTAGTTCTTGACCACAATAGGCTTCCTTGGGTTGCCATGTTTCACTAGGAAAGGTCCAGCGTAGTCAATGCCCACTGTGGAGAAAACATCGCTGGGTGTGATACGCTGAGGCGGTAGCTGTCCCATGCGTTGTTCCGCGACGACCTGTGACTGCTTGCGACAAATCACACACTTACGGCAAACATCACGGACTAAGCGTTTCCCAGCAATGACGTGGAACGATCGGCTGAGAATAGACAGGAGAAGTGTAGGGCCAGCATGACATGATGTAGTGTGAAGATACTGAACAATGAGATGAGTTAGAGGCTCCTTTCTGTCGAGCACTACGGGATGACGTTGGCTGTATTTGAGTTTTGAGCGTTGCAGACGTCCTCCTACACGTAACACACCTTGATTGTCAAGAAATGGATGCAGCGATAGCAGAGGGTCACGAGTAGTCAAATCATTTCCCTTTCTCAGGCGTTGGCGCTGCTCGGAGAATGTATTCTCTTGTGATAGTTTCCAAAGAAGCTCTTCCGCCCTCCGCGTCTCGTCAACTGAGAGTCGTGGGGATAAGCATCGTTCCTCGGAATGCCGTTTGCAGTTTTGGCGGAAGTGTAGTATCCACGCTACAGTAGTTCGTAGCTTATGGTAAGATGAGTAGTGTTGCGTTAGCCACGTAGTGTCTGCTGCAACCAGATATGAAACAGTCTTGACTTCCATAATGTCTTCCGGAGGATTAGTTACAGGCATATGTGGCCAGTGAGTGGGAGGCTTGCACAACCAAGGGGGCACATTCCACCATAGTTTGTGCTCTTGTAAATTCCTCGGCAGTAGACTGCGAGATGCGCAGTCGGCAGGATTCGAATCAGTAGGGACGTGGTGCCATTTCTGAGACGGCATAAGTTGTAGTGTGGAACTGACTCGATTACCAATGTAGGTCTTGTAGCGTCGGGCTGTCCATCCAGCCATGCAAGAACTATTGTAGCGTCTGTCCAACAGTAAACATCCTGCAATGGAATGGACAATGCTCTTCTCGTAGTGTCGAGAAGTTTTGCCAATAGTTGAGCTGCGCACAATTTTAGTCTGGGTATGGTCAGTCTCTTCAAAGGTGCGACTCTGGTCTTCGCTATAACAAGTTTGACCTCAGTAGTCGTATCTAAATACACGGTGCGAATGTAAACCACAGCTGCATATGCTGACTCGGAAGCATCCGCAAAACCATGCAGTTGTACGCTAAGTCGATCCTGGTCAAGTGAGAAATAGCATCTTGGAATCGGCCTTTTAGCTAGTGCAGGAATCTGGTTCCTCCAGGAGAGCCAAATTGTAGCTATGCTATCGGGAACTGGGTCATCCCATGCTAGTTGTAGTTCCCAAAATCGCTGCATTAGCAGTTTGAGTAGCAGAATTGCGGGAGCAATCCAACCCAAGACGTCAAACGTCCTAGCGATATCCGAGGTGAGATTCCGCTTTGTGAGTTCTTCGGACGGTTTGAGAGATGAAGTAGAAATGTGAAGTGAGTCTCTACACGTATCCCAATAGATTCCCAGTGCTTTGTGAAGCTCATTGGGAGTCGGAAGTTCCTGTACCACTTCTTGTTCACGTAGATCTTCCGGGACACTGTCAATGACACTCCTAGAGCTCGAGCGCCACTTTCTCAGCTGCATGTTCCCTTGTCCCAGTAAACCATTGAGTTGTGCTCTTAGCTCTGTAGCCTCTGTAACAGATTCTGCACCAGTGAGACAATCGTCCACGTAGAAATTCTTTTGTACGACCTCGGCTGCTTGTGGGTAAAGTTCGGCATTATCCGATGCAATGCGTTGAAGTGTTTGAGCAGCAATGAAAGGTGAAGAAGTGATGCCGAAGGTCAAGCGTGTCATTCTGCAGTCAACCATATGACTGCTGTCTGTTGTCCATAAGAATCGATGTAGGTCTCGGTCTATAGGGTGAAGCTCAATCATGCGGAACATTTTTGAAACGTCGGCTGTTAATCCAATCTTATGAAGACGAAATCGAAGTAGAATATCTGGCAGTGGAGAATAGACATTGCTTGTGTCTTCTGATACAGAATGTAATGTCAGATACGCTGTAACATTTGCTCCACTATCGGCTTGACCGTACAGTAGCCATCCAAAAATAGTATATTGTGCTGTGATGAAAGAAGAAAGCTTGAGAATTTTGGGAAAGACTATGCTCTGATATACATCCATTCCTAGAAGAATATCAATCTTACCAGGACGATTGAAGCGGGGATCAGCCAATTGCAATGTTTTTAAGATCGGAATATCGTCCGTAAAGGCAGGTTGAGTAGGTAGATCGATAGTGATTTTGTCCAGTGATATCCATGAATTCCAATACATTTGTGAAGATTAGCTCTTTGCTATGTTCACTGGAATAAATTTGCCAGCGATCTAGAAGTTTGGGTTCGAATTGATTAATTATGAGTGAAGCCAGCAAATGTTCGATGTCTAATTGTTCAAGTCGTTTCAATCCAGCGATGTGCTTGTCGAATTCGATTCTCATATCCAACAATCCTTTGTAAGTTGATGAAGAGAATGTGTCGAGACTAGCTAGCGATTGCATATGTTTGCGATGAATAAAGGGTTTGCGCTCGTATTGCTTTTTTAGCTTGTCTACGACAAATCCGTACGTAGCCGTGTAACCTGTTGAAGGCGATGCAATCTCGATTGCCGTCTCATCTTTCAGAGCAGAGCGTAGATAAGACAGCTTGCTAGATTCAGGCAATTCGGGAACATTGTGCACTGCAGATGAAAATTCCTCCCAAAATGAAGGCCAGTCTAAAGGGTTTCCGTTGAATGGAGTTAATTTAAGTTCTGGTAGTTTGACTCTGCTCACAGACAACGACGATGACGAACGTGGGGTTGGTGAGGCAGAATCTATGGATGGCTTCATAGCATCCATCTCGATTAGCTTAAGTGAACGGATCTCTTCGCTATAGTCACGCAACTTCGTCTTCAATTCTGAATTTGTTTTGGCGACTGGTTTAGTCAGAAGCCGCGTTAGCCTCTTGATTTCTTCGTTGAGATCCTGAAGTGTGGTTCCCCATGTCTTCGCTTTGTCTCTACCAGATGCTTTGAGTTGGTCGATTAGTTCCTTGATATAATCCGCGATTTTGTTGCTTCATATAAATGTAGTAACCCTTGCAGGCGATTTTTCTTATCTTAGATCCATACTCTTCGTGATGGCGATCCAAGACTTCTTGTTCCGGTTCCTTTTCATCCCCGTCCAATTTGTTGATGAGTTTCTCCTGTACGTCGATCAATGACGTACTTGTAGTCTGCAATATTTCCAATTGCTTCTTGAGACAAACTGCATCCAGATCCACCGGTGGGAGATGAAGATAATTTTGAATGTTAGATTCAATTTTAGCGAGTGTGACTTGAAGAGCGCTTAGTGACTTACGCAGAGTAGTTAATTCTTCCATGTTGATGAAATCTGCCGTTTTCTTCTGATCCGGCTCGAAGGACCATGAATCTTCTAGTGCGCAATTAAGCGTAGCGGCTGGTTACCTAGTAGCAACACAACTCGCCCTTAAATGAACGAACACTGCACTGGGTATGTCTCTTCCTGCGCAAATGTCCATTGTATGCTAATCCAGAATGCAGTTAGACTACGCCCCAGACAATCAAAGGTAGATAGGTTTTAAGTCATATGAAATTGAAGAATAGTACAATGATGAGTAAACGAATAGGAAGTCGAATAATATTCAAGAAAATATGAAATGAAGAATGCGATGAATGGCTAGAAGAGTTGAACAAATGCAACAAAACTGAACAACTGCAACAAACTGAACTACTGCACAACTGATTGGACTGAGCTGGGTCAGTCCACTATATACTGTAGCTCAGTCCAAGGGGGATTGTTTTCATGAAGCTAATGCGTAAATGTGTGTTTGAATGAAGTGTGAATGTATGTTTGTCCTTTCTCAATAAGGTGTAAATCATTAATTAATTGTTTATTGTTGTGCCATCTGGCCTATGTTTGTCACTTGTTTGCTTGCTCCAACAGTGTGCACATGTATAGTGCTTACCTGAGTTCTATTTCTCAGTATAGAAAGAAGCATTTTGAATTAACCTTTAATACATTAATATTTCCAGGTTGTGAGACCAATTTCATCTCAAAGAGGCCCCACTTATTATTACAGAAGATATGGAGTAGTTGAAGCTGGTTCATCATATACAGTGCGAACTCAATTCTTTATATTGCCCACTTTTGGTTCAGGTCAATACAATGTTTCAGTCAGTACTGACTACAGAAATCAAGTGTTTGAACTAAATTTTAATAATAACAATATGCGATGGGCTACAGTAACTTTGAGAAGAAGACTTCCTGATCTCGTTATTTCTTCTTTAGCGTATAACAATGAAGCTACCAGTTTAGGAAATCAACTCAATATATCTTATACTGTGAGAAATTTGGGTAGTGGTGACACGATTGGTGCTCCATGGAGAGATGAAATCTATATAGCCAATGTTTCTTCGCAGAGGCAATCCATTTTGCTATTTCGTGAAGTGATAAGAAATGAACTTCAAAGTGGATTCGAATATAACTTCACAAAGTCAATGATATTACCCTCTAATGCCTATGGTGCTGTATTCTTGAGCTTGAGAACTGATTCCACAAATCAAATTTTGGAAGATAATGATGACAACAACAATTATCAAAGCTCCACATTTAATGTTGCACCTCTGTTTCCTGACCTAGTGGTTTCTGAGTTTAGAGTTATTACTAATCCACAGCAAATTATTGGGGGTGGAGACATTGAACTAGAATGGGTGGTTATCAACCGAGGTGAACAAGTGGTGCCTATTTCAACCTGGTATGACTCCATTATTCTCACTTCACAAACATCAGATCATGCAATAAGACTGGCAAATGAGCGCATTAGACTGTCAGAGGTACTCGATTTAGGCATGGGATATCGTCGGCAGCTGAATGTAACTTTACCTCAAGTCCTTGACTATTTGTCAGTACATTCTATTACATTGGATGTAAACAGCAGAGAACAAGTCAAAGAGAATGGAATGACTTCAAATAACATTGGCACATTTTCTGTTCATATATCTTCACCTCCATCTCCAGATTTATATGTAGAAGTTATGAGCTACAACTATTTTTCTGCCAGTCGACTTTTAACTATTCGTTGGACTGTTCGTAATGTTGGAAATACCATGGCAGTGACTCTTACTTGGAGAGACCAAGTTGTACTTTATTCTTCAGAGACATTGTCACCATCAGTACGGAATTTAGTTTTAGGATATTCTATTCAAACACTGAAGCTTCAGGCAGATCAAGCCTATACACACCAAGAGAGTTATGTCATTCCAGCAACCACAGAGGGAGATTACTATGTATATGTCATAACAGATACTTCTAACCAAGTCTTGGAAATTGATGGAGAAGAGAATAACATTCGCAGAAGTGACGACATGGTAACTGTGGTGCCACCACTAGAAGCCAGGTTTGATGTAGTTACAAACTTTGAAACATTACCTGTGTCTTTGTCCTCTGGGCAAACTATTACAGTCAGATATACAGTTGCCAATAACGGCCAAGTTGATATTGGAGCTTCTTCTTGGGTGGATGGCATTTATTTATCAAGCATGCCAAGTCCAAGCAGGTCATTGTTGTTGAGTGAAGGATTACTAGTAGGACAGAAAACGAACACTGTAGAACAGATTGGAAGTGAATCTTCCTACTCAATTGAATACAATATTACACTGCCACATGCACTAGTTGGTCAGCAGTACCTCATTATTTTGATCGATTCCAACAATGTTCTTAATGTTGAAACTGTTGGAACACTTGAAACAATGTTGTCAATCCAACAAGGCCCGCTTCCTGACATCATCGTTGGTAATGTCACCAGCAATTTTACTCTCAGGTCTGGGCAGCCAACCAGTATTCATTACAGTGTTACTAACATTGGACAGTCTGTTGCAAGTGGCCTTTGGTATGAAGCAATATTCTTGAGCCGTGATCCATTTATAGATCCATTTGATGCACGCCTGAAAACAGTGACCAATCCTACATCAGTTGCTATTAGAACAAACGAGAGCTACTCACAAAGTGTTGAAGTTTTCATTCCTTTTGACCTCCCAACTTCATCATACTACATCATAGTAGATATAAATACTAGAAGTGATTTGTATGAAGAAGATTTTGAAAACAATGATGCCCATATTGTTGTGTCTATTGTAGAAGCTATCAGTACTGATCTTGCAGTGGTTAATGTACAAGTGATGCCAAACTCTGTCACTTATGGAGACCAACTGACTTATCAATGGCAACTGAGGAACAATGGAAGTATTTTGGCTGAAGGTTACAAGTGTGATTCCATTTACTTATCTGCAGATGAAGAGTGGGATATTACAGACTATGAACTTGGCAGGCCATCATGCTCATCTGTGAGAATTAATGCTTTCAATGAAGACAGCCAAAATGACCGTGAATATTTGATAGAGCGTTCCACTCCATTTATTGCCCAGCATAGCTATTATGGACTAGTGAGGACTAGATCTAACATAAGGGATCCCAACATTGCTAACAATATAGGATCTACAACAAGCACAATAGAGCTTAATGCACCTAGTATCATGTTAGATCAACTAACTAACATAAGTCTGGTTCCCAACGATATCAAAGTCTTTAGGATAGAAGGCATTTCAGATGAAGAAACTCTTATTGCCACTTTGTCCTCAGAGCAAGAATTGGTATATCATGATCTTTATCTTCGTCATAATCAAGCACCCACAGGTTCAAATCATGATGCTTTCTCTCAGTTCTCTCTCTCTAGTCACCAGCAAACTGTGGTGAGGCACACGAGATCTGGAAATTACTACCTACGGATAGAAAGCTTCACAAACAGCAGGGTGCAAACAATATACAATGCTAATGTTTTAGTGAAAATTGCTCGATTTGAAATAATGAGAATAGCTCCAGACAGTGCAGCACCATTGGGAAATGTTACCGTCAAAATATCTGGAACAGTTCTGGGCTATTATACCTCAGCTTATTTAGTGAGCATTACCACTGGTATTGCTTATAAAGCTCAAAAGTTATATTGGTTCAACAGCGAGTCTGTTTATGCAACCTTTGACATTTCTGAAATGGGATTAGGCAACTACTCTGTGAGGCTAGTAGATAATTATAGTGGCCAAGAGGCACAACTGAACAATAGCTTTACCATTGTCAATGGCATTGCTGGACAGTTATCAGTGGTTCTTGAAAGGACCAGAGCTCTTCGTGAGGGAGAAGTTGGTGACTTCTTTATACAACTTCAAAATATTGGCAACACGGACATATACTCTCCCCATGTAATTTTAACAGGAGAAGATAACATATTGTTCAGCCTGGTAGATGATTCGGGTCCAATTGACTTTTCTAACCAGATTGACTTTCTTGGATTACCTCTGGAAGGTCCTGCTGGTATACTGCCTCCAGGTGCTGCCACACAAGTGAAGCTGAGATTAAAGCAACAGTTATCTATGTCCCAGAGAGCTGGAATATTTCTAAGAATTCCGGATAATGGAAGTGCTCCACATGCTTTTGTAAACAGTAAATCAACTTTGAAACCAGAGTATATATCCTATGATATATGGGATGTTATTTGGGACAACTTTATCACCTCATTTGGAATGACTCAAAGTACATTCTTACAAAGACTTTCAGAAGTAGCATCAGAAATGAGTTTGGTAGGAGTGAAGGCGTACTCTGTGAATAGAATTGTTCACTATCAGTTGGAAGTAGCATATGGCTTATTTTCAGGTTAGTGATTTTTTTGCTGTTGGGGATTGCAGTATTGTAATTACTAGGATTTAGGTAGACACTTACAGGGGTAACACAATTGAAAATCGGGGATGTTTATTTATTTATTTATTTATTTGTATAATGTATGAACGTACGTATGTCATTTTGTACTTTGACCCTCGCATTTTTGTGTTGTTATGTGGTCGACCCCGTCCCAAATTGCACTAAACAGAATCCTCTGGTTTATCGATCAGTACCCATATCACCCTAGAAATTGAATTGTTTACCGTTTTGAATTTTTTTGCGGTAGCAGTTCAAACTTGAAAACTTAGGGACTTCCATTTCTATTCGAATTAGTGCCGGTGGTAAGTCAATGCGCTCTTTGTCATGGTTATAAGCCGTGCGCAACAATATTTACTTGAAAATACGTTGTCCACTAGACTACCGCTAAGGTAAGTCTGGGTAGGTGCATGTCCAGTTGTGTCAAAACATTGTGTGTTACAACCACTACTTAGCTAAACAATATCACAAAGAAAACTTTTAAATAACGTGTATTGTTTTGTTGTCGTTTTTTCCCTTCAATTCAAGCAGTTGCAGAGAGTTGTTACTATGGCACTGAAATCCCTTTACCGTGTATGCGAAATTAAAAAACTGGACCTTATTTTCAGTAGCTTCAGTGTTAGAAGTCAATATCGTTCATATAAAAATAGTATAGTCTTTAGGCTCGCTCGCCATTTGTGCTCAAGCACATCACTAGTAATATATGTGTAGTATATGTATATACTGTATAAACTGTAACTGGTGGATCCACAGTTACCAACTAAATGAACAGTTGGTAGGGACATTATATTCGTTTTTATTACTTAATAAGTACACGCTTAAAATATTGATAGGGGCATTGTTGTATTTACAAATTTGAATGAAATTTATATAGACTAACAAGTACCCCGCCACATAGTGGCGCTTGACATATTACAAAGTAAGAATGCAGTAAGACAAGTTATCTTGCTCTATTATCATTCTTTACCATTGGTTAAGGTTACATAAGATTCACTTTCCTGCTCTCTTTTTCTTGAACTATCTCAGCTTGACACATTAGCTTGAGGGATAGTAAGAAATAGAATCATGATTTTTTTCACACACTCACAAATGAGATTGTTGTGTTTGAATATTAGGAAATCAAGTCTTCTCAGTTGAGGATTTGTACGATGTGACAGAAGACTCCTTAGTTCCGCTGAGTGTAGTGCGAACGTATTCAGCATACATTCACAAGCGACATTCTACTGGACCTATGGGAGTTGGATGGCTTTTAAAATTTTGGTAAATTGAATAATTAATGAAAGAGAAAAGTGAGCAAGATAAAGTCAGGGATGTAACGTAAACTAATGCTGCATATTATATTACATATATTATAATACATACATATATATTGAGATGTTTGCCAATATACAGTATAAAAATTGATGACTTTAATGGTAAAATATTAATGACACACAGAAGTTTGCCGAAAACACTCAAAAATTTTATATTTTGCTTTTCAACTGCCCAAGTGAAGTAGTTTTTACTTATCTTAGCAGCTTTATAGATGGCCTAGAGTGCACTGTATACACAACTATACTTTGGTTTTAGTGTGCTGATATCTGGCAATATTGTTACTTTGAAATCAGCAGTCTTAATTTTAAATTGTTTCCTTATTCTCAATTACCTGAATTTGGGGTAGCTATTTCTTGGTCTGCTGCTTACATAGACCTGACAGGGATGATTGTGCAGGACTCTGGTGGCATTGTACCCTGGGAATTAATCAGGCCATATAGCTGACGACCTTCCTGAAACTACTGTAAAAAAAGAAAAAACTTTTTGATTTTATTACACAAATTTATATTCTTACTTCATTAAACAACAATGTGATACTCCTGAACAACAAAATCAATTAAAAGATTGCACTGTTGTATTATGAAATTAATTAATACTTTTTTATTAGGGAGCTTCATGTAGAAAATGTGACAGATGACTTTGTGACTATCATGAATGAACGAGAGACTTATTCATTTTTGAGGGATGAAGAAAGTGAAGTATTCAGATTGGACTCAGAAGAAATTGTAGTCACCTCAGAAGGTATTTAAGTTAAAGGAATAAAATCATTAAACAGACAATACTGGTAGGAGCTTACACTCTCTATTACAATAGCATGGCTCTAGTAACTAGATAAATACTATATTGTTATCAATGTGCTAGGGATACAATATATTGACAGCAGCGGCTTATTGATGTACGTATTTGACACTCAATCTGGAAGGATTAAGGAAATTCAAGGATTAGTTTATAATGTCACTTTGAACTTCTACTATGTAAATAATCAGCTTCAGTCCATTCAGAATTCAAACAATCTCAAGCGTTTGAATATTACTTATACAGAGAATGGGCTTATTCAAAGAATTTGGTTATTAGGTGATGAAGATTCGATTGAAAAAACAAAGTAAGTTGTCTGGTTTAATTTATTTCATGTTTATATAATTTATTTTGAAAATTACGTATCTTCAATCTAGCTCAAGTTATTAAAATAAGTGGATGACAGACTTAAACTATTCTTTTCTTTTTTGCAAATTATACTGCAAATAATACAAGTTTAGTCATAATCTCCCATAGCTATAGTACTTACCTTCTGTCATTTTTTGGCCAATAGCTACTAAAAAATCTTCTTTATTAAGACTGTCTTTAATAAAGTAGATTTTTTAGAATGAAACTATGTTAGCAAATTAAATTAATAATATTTATATATAATTTATTTTTCTGATACATGTAATTATTGTCTATATATAACTCTTATATTTGTATTTTTTCAATTAAATAATTCACTATAAACAATCACCATGTGTATAATTTAGAAAATTCTATGTAATATTGCGCAGGCATTATTTTAATATACATGGCAACTTTGGTTAATGCTTGCAACTGTTGATCAAACTATACTAGTCTTGAATACAATAATTTTAATTAAACAATTGTCACTTTCAGATTACCAAAAGGTGAGTAGGCACTTTAGAATTTTTAAAACATTGATCTAACTAGCTTTATTTAAATGAACATAGAAAGATGTTGAATAATGTCCATTAATGTATAAAATTGTATTATTATTTCAGTTTCTACAACTATGATTCCTCTGGGACATTCCTGGTGTCAGTTATTTCTGGACAAGACACTGTAGACTATAACTACAATGATAGAGGTGATCTTATACGGACACTCAAAGGAGATGGAACTTCAAATGAAATAGATTACAATGAAAATGGATTCATTAGTTCCATTAGAGAATATGATAGTGAAAATGAGTTAGTATTTCAATATGACTATGATATATCATGGAATGGTCGTGTGGATACCAAAGTAACTCCTCAAAACTTTTCCAACAGTATCATGCATGACTTAGATGGAAATATTGTATCTAATATTGATAATGGGGGCCTACCGGAATTGTCTCAGGAGCTACCCTATGGTAGAAGAGTTTTGTTAGGCGATGAAGTAAGTCATATTGATAATATTTGTTGTTGCTGTTTTCAGTACACAATTAAAATGTTTGCTCTCTTGATTTTCCAATACAAGTGACCAGCCTAAAAAATATCTACAATAAAAACGTGACTATTGAGAATCACCTATTGTTTCTGTTATTAGATAATCCTTGAGAACCACATTGATGGCGAAACTACTCTTTCCATAGACCAGAAGGGGATACAAAACAAATTTGTTAGAGATGATTTAGGGAGGCTGATCCTGTTCCAAGATGGAGAAGGCTATGATTATACATTTACTTATGATGAAGATGGATTACAAACTGGCTTTGGATTTCCTGATGGAACGTCTACTTCACTGAGTTATGATGATGATGGTCATCTAGTGGCATTTGTAAATCCTGATGAATCAAGAATTGCTTATTCCTATGATGATGAAGATAATTTGGTAAGAATAGGTGCAAGGAAACTAGGAAAATGGAGCATGTATTATTTCCCAATGCATCTTCTAAACACAGGAAGTGCCCCAAATATATTAGCCATAGGAATTTCAGTTAAAATTATTAAATGTATGAAAATTTTAAATCTGATTGGAACACAGGCACCTAAGCATGGAACTGTCCCATGAGTTAAATGGTGTTTATTGGTACATTCTTATTAGTCAATAAATTTGGTTGGGAGAGGAGGTTGAGGGTGGCAAAATTAGGCCTCTGTTGCACTACCGTCTTCCTATAAACCTTAATTCAGTGAGCGAGCGAAGCGAGCGAAGCTGACTCTCAGTCGTGTTCAATTGAGATTTCAGATATATATATATATGTAGGTATGTATGCGTACGTCAAAATTTTTCGCCCGCGCTTCTAATTACGCAAGTTAGGTAAAGCGTTCACAGTTCCAGTATTTTTCAATTAACGGGCACGGAGAATCCTGCTGCACTGCCTTACGCAACTTTGTTTCAACCAAAAAGTTTATAGCTACTCTCTTCTTGAAACAATTGTGAAGTCTTTGTCAAGCTGCGCTTTTTTGCCACTGCTTTCGAAGTTTATTCAGGTAATTCTGTTATTGTTAACTATTCATGCCTAATCATTGCTATTATTTAGCGATTTCCTTCACAAATCATCTTTACCTATACTCATATATTTTCTCGCTCGCCATGCACTATTCGAGCGCACCACTAGTATGTGTCTATTCATGTATGGTCAGATCTGATTTTACGAGCCAACGATACTAATCTTATTATCAACTCGTTTCTTTTAGCTTTTATCTGAAAATATATAGATGAAAATGACGTTTGAAATAAAGATAATATTATTGGAATCTATTGTTCTACCACTCCCAGTATTTTAAACTATTGACCATGGCAAAGATTGGTAGCTTAATTTCTTTTCATGATTAACTGAATATCTAATAGTTTGTTTATTTTTTATTTCTTGGATTTCATACTGACAATTTTGGAAATAGATTGAAATTGCATTATGACTAATTTACTTTAGATACACAGGGTCCATACTTCTGAGGAAACTTTCTTCGAGTACAATTCTAGACGTTTATTGCTTTCAGCTACAAATGGAAATGGAAGAATCTCTATTGCTTATGATAGCAGGGACAGGCCAATTGAAGTTCAGTACCATTCTTCTGGATATACATTGTTTTATGGTTACAATCAAAGAAACCAGAGAGTATTTGTAGCAGACAATCATGGCTATAATATTTCATACATTTATGATGCTCAAGGCAGGCTGTCAGAAGTGCAAAAGTCAGAAGATCAGAGTTTAGTTGCTGCTTTTGAGTACCAGGGGAATATATTAACGAGAAAAACCCTTGGAAATGGAGCATATTCTTTATATTACTACGATACTCAGTATCGCTTGGACCAATTAGTGAATCACTTTCCTAATGGCACAATGTCATCATCTAATTACTATGAGTATGACATAAAGGGAAGAGTTACGATGATGAGAAACTTGGCCAATGAGAGCTGGACCTATAAATATGATACCATAGGTCAAGTAACGGGATGGACTTCGTCTTCAGGAGATAGGGTTCAATTTTCATTTGACAATCGTGGTAATAGACTTGTTATGGATATGAATGGCATCAAGAGCCCCTATAGAGTCAATGAAATGAATCAGTATTTAGCATTTAATAACACAGAAACATTTTCATATGACAGGAATGGGAATTTAGTGCAAAAATCATTTGGTAATCAGAGAGAGAATTTCAGATATAATCCTCAAGGGAGATTAGTGGGAACAGAAACTATCAATAACAGGTTAGATAGTGGACCAATGATACTCAAATAAATTTTTATTGCTTCAATTAAATTAGTTTCTATTATTATTTATTATTAGATGTACTTACCACTATGATGCATTTGGAAACTTGAATACTAAGAATTGTACTGATGGATCTCGAAGTTACTTGATAGATCCTTTTGGATCTTTTGGAAGTGATTTAATTGCAGAGGTAAGCACTTCAAACTAGTCATATCAACTCAAAAATGAATGCATACTTTAAAACTGTATTGTGAGTAGTTTTTATTTGTGTTTACTGTTAGCTGACTGAGAATGACACAACATACTTCATTCATGCTTCTTCTCAAGGGTTACTGTCTTCCTTTGGATCTAATGGACATAGACATTTTTACTACGAATTCAACATAGATGGGTAAGATTATTATTAATTCATCCTATAGTATAGTGAGTAACATACATTAATGTAAATATGATTACACAACATTATGTTTACTTTAATTGAATTATTGGTGACGGTATTGTCTACATTACAAGTACACATATCACAGACTTCATATAGAGTACAAAAATAACAGGCACAGAATCTGTTGATAGTGTCAGTTAAATCATGGTTGGCATGACGATTGGGCCACACGGACCAGGGCTTGATCACTTTTGAGTACTCAACTTCATGACTTGGTGTGGCAATTTTGATATTTCCCCCTTGATCATATTCCACAGCAGATGAAGCATGTTGATAAAGAGTGCTTTTGCTCCCTGTTATAATATTATACGGTTGCCAATCTGTTGAAGGTGATTTTCCTGGAACTACAAATCAGTCATAATACTTCTCTTTTTTTCAGAGAGCTTTCAGTTACAACAAGCAGTAGGTTAGCAAAAGCATCAAGTATTTGAAGAGTTTTTTAATTTTATTAATTGTCATTGTCACTTACATTATTTGCCATCATAGCTACACTTTTAGTAGCTTATGCATAATTATGTATGTCTACTGATTACATTAACTACTTCCATTTTCTGTCTATTTTATCCACACCCCCTTCCTGGCCTGACCACTTTATTGGCAGAGCCACCCCTGTCAATGGCACAATAGGAAATAGTTCATATGGCACATAACCAACATGTAATTTAAATACTGTCTAATTTTTTGAAATAAGTCATCTCCTTTCCTATCAACCCCCACTGGGCATAAATTAGTAACATTCAAGTGATAAAATATCAATAAAAGATTTATTAATGCGATAGAGAAGAAGAGTAGGAGGCAGTTCTACATGTTCAGTCTCACATGTTCAGGTTCAGTCTGTACCACAAGTTTAGTTATACAGGTTTATTTCAACTGGTTCAGATCAACAGGTTCAATCTAAAAGGTTCAGTTTCACAGGTTAGATTCCACATATTCAGTCCTATAGATACAGTCTCTGGGCTTGTATGACCTAATTGCATCCCGCAACCTTCAGATTATGTCAGAGACAACCTAATTCAAAAGAGGTACGCGATGAAATATCCATGGATGATACAATTAAATTTGATAAACCAAAGGATTGTGTTTAGTGGACTATGGGGCAGGGTCGACCACCAAGTGCACACCAACTATGATGGTCAAAATTTTAAAAAAATCACGTGTACACATAATAAACACATATTCCCAATGTTTGATTCTGTCATTCCTGATAAGTGTTTCGCTTGCTCGCCAATTGCAAGGTGACATCTATACAGATATCATCATCAGTGAAATAAATAAAACATTTAATACTGAATTTTTTTTGCGGTTGTGTCTCTTCAGGGGCACTTTTGCTGTTTGAATATTTTCACTTAGCATAGTTGTTAATCCACATTTTATAATTTTTGCAGAGCTGTTGAGAAAGTATTGGATCAGAATGGAGCTGTCCTCAACTCCTACAAGTATGACATTTTTGGAAAGCTAGCTTACTCTTCAGAACAAGTGAGAAATATTTTCAAGTATAGTGGACTTCTAGGAGTGATTCAAGATGAAGAGTTGAGGGATATTTATATGATAAGAGCGAGACACTACGATGCACAGCATGGACGCTTCATCAGCTTGGATCCATTTGGTGAGGCTTTTAATTTAATTTTGCTTTCTTTTTGTGATCCTAAGAAACTTTTTTGTATTCTGTTATTACGAATTGTAATAAATGAGCAAAAGTTTCAAAGATTTGGTAATAATTGGTTAAAATACCAAGGTGGTGAGTGTGCAGCCTGTGCTCATTGCTGAATAGGTGTAAGAGTGGATTTATATGCGACCGGATTTGGGAAAATCTGCTTAAACGCGGCAAACAATTTTTTTCAGTATCACCGGGTAAAGCCTCATGGGTCGATTTTTTTCGAAAATTTTTTTATGGCAGAAATGGATAGACACCAGTTAGCTCTAGCTTATGACGCAGTTGTAAGCTCTGGCGGGCTCTAGAACTCACACTAGGAGGCTAGAAACACTAGCCGGTTGGACTCGTGTACGGAGAGTTGCTAAGAAATTATTGGCGGGCTTTTCACTAACAGCCGGGAAAAAACTGTAGCTAACTAATTCACTTGCTATTCTACATACCGATTTATTCCATAGTGTCCCGGAGACCCGCAGTAATAGTATACGAACATAAGGCACGCCCCCTGACCTTAGCAACGCCTTTACCGGGCTTTTTTTCGAAATCAGCAATAATAAGTTTAGCAAAAATACTGAAGTGTTGTAGTGCGTAGGGCGAAGACGGCTTGTGCTACAGTTTCCAAATTAGGAGGAAGGCATCCCAAGGCCCCGTGCAGCCTACTGGTAGAATAAATTAGAAAACTTTAGATGCCGCGTTTAGCCGGGTTTTCACAAATCCGGTCACATATAGTAGAAGGAGATAAGGAAATGAAGATGGCAAAGATGACAGAAATACTGAGGAGCAGGAGACATAGACAAATGAGGAGAAGGCAATCCATGAGCTGAAACTGAGATGGCTCAGGAAGAAAAAAAAACAGGAGAGGGAAATAATAGATAAAAATACCTTATGCCATTGCATTTATAATTGCAAAAGTTAGTACATCAAGTGCCACTGTGTGGTGGGGTACTTGCTAGTTTCTAATAAATGCCATTCTCAAATAGTAGCTACTCTCAATAATAGCCACTCTCAAATAGTGGCCTCCCTCATTGGTGAACTGAAAAGAATAGTAGTAGTGACATCTGATTGAGCAGATACGATGATATTTGTAATAATAATTATGTATAATTATAATTATGTGTCAGGGACAGCCCAGACTAAGTTGTCTAGCCTGTAACAACCCCTGAATGAAGCCAGTAAAAACATTATCAATACTGTTGAAATCACCTCATTGAGATAATTTTTGTGTCTAGACACGTTGTTAGCTAGATATATACTTTTATGGATGGACTGAACAGCTAGTCTGTTTAAAATAGCTGAGTGTTGTGTGTGTGTGTTCTTTGATTCTTTTTTCATTCAAGTTCCCTCTGTGGGGGAGGGTAGCTACTGGTGCCTAGGGAGTATAGAACATTGGTGTAATAGCTTCGAATTAGGCAAACCCCCCATCACATCATGTATATTGTATTGTTGCTGTTGCTATTGATGTTTTGTTTATTTCGTAAACATTGTAGGATTAAATGGAAAAAGTTCCAACTACTACGTTTATGTGCAGAACAATCCAATAGCATTGAAAGACCCGACTGGTCGTATTATACAAATACCACTTGCTTTTGTTGGAGCAGTTGTGGGGACTGCAGTTCATGTGATTACCACACCTAGAGATAAAATCTCATTCAGCAGTAAGTGGATATGATACTTGCTTAATTATTGAAACTCTCATTTCTGCAAGTGCCAGGGCTTTTTTACCCGATGAAAGCTTTATGCTGAGGATGGCTGGCCCTGGGATATCCACCACCCAGCTAGAATGTCCCCTACCCCCCCCCCCCCCCCCCCCCCCCCCCCCCCCACCCCTATCTTCCCTCCCCAAGAATTTTTAAAATTACCTTAACTGAAGTTGAATTCTATGAGTAGAAGAATAAAAATCATGCATATGAGACCAAACACTAATCAGTTTTAAGTATGCATCCTCATAGGCATGTGTATCAAAGTAGTATAGGTTTAAAAAAATGGGTGTAGTTATGCACAGTCTCTTCTTTTAACCATATCTCTTCAACTGTCTTAGTGGTTCAATATTATACTAGTCTTCATTAGTGCCTGAGTGTGGTGTGATGTCTGGGTGGCCAAGAATCATGTATGACAATACTTAACAGTTTTTAGGGCTTTTAGATTTTAGTCAATAGCTACAATTTTTGTTCCCCTAATTTAGCCCTCAAAGGGTCAGTTTATTAGTTAATTAATGTGTTACCATGGTATCATTGTATAATAACACAATAGTTTGAAATTTTTTTTACATGATTACAATTTTTTTTTTGTATTATTACATCTCCATAATAATTAGCCATTTTGGTTTTGTCAAATTTTAATTGATGAGTTGTTGATGATTCAGGTGTGGCAGGTGCTGCAGTAGGTGGTGCAGTCAGTGGAGCTCTTGCAGGACCACTTCCTGCAGTTGCAGCTTTGCAAAAAATATCTAAATTAAAAGGTATGGCTATATTTTATGATGGACTTCTAAAATGTTACGTCTTAACTGCTGTTGAAACTGTATTTTGGTGGTATGCTACTTTTGGTAAACATTGTCATCATTCTCTATAAAAGGGGTCTAAAGAAAAGGTAAGGTAGATAAGAAATAATCTCAGTTGTCACCAGGTAATAAAACCCAGGACCTCTAGCTTTAGGCATCAGTGCTCTGGCCACTGATCTATGACAACCCATGACTTGCAAGACCTTTGCATTTTACATTTACAATAGTGAGTTGTGGTGCTTGCTGCAGTCTCATACTCAATAAACCACCAATTATGTGTCGTCAGAACACCTCTCGATGTCGATTGGAAACTCCCCCCCTCCGGAGAGGAGTCATAATTAGTGGATTTTAAAAGGCTTTATCATTGTGTGCCTTTCTTTAGACCTGTTTGATTGAGAAAGGTCTATTCTAGTTTTATGAACGGTCGGAACATAATATTTCTCATCATTATAAGAAATATTAATGTATACATAATTAAACCTCAGTGTGCTTATGCAAGAGGCTTGTAGTCAACAACAGATGTCTTAGATGGTGTACTCCTGAATGAAAGAGACATGAACTGTTGTACTGAGCAATTCAAATCTCTTTTATTAGCCAATTTTTTTGTTTCAATTTATAGTTTTCCAGAAAAAGCTGGTCTTTTTGGTCAAATGATTATAAGATGTTGTTGGTAATGTCCCCTATAATGTCACATAATCATGTGATCAAATAATTATTTTGCTGCCCAAATAATATTTGTTTATTCTGTGAGCTTTAGAAAGTACTAGGATTGGACCTTGCATTGAATATATATAAGCATTCACTGCTCATTGAATATTTCTAACTTTTCTTATGATGACAACATTTACATCTTTTTTTTTTTTTTCAATTATAATTGCTATTGATGCCTGGTTGGATATACCAAAGTAGTTTTTGGTCTGAGAAATGATTTTGTATTAGCTAGGTAAGTGGCACTGAGGGTTCAT
>WLWD01001604.1_pt1:90000-149749 | contig 149749 bp, 112 predicted proteins | sample 6712731 | NCBI WGS metagenome assembly WLWD01 (sample SAMN12718690, study PRJNA576275) | sponge metagenome | isolation source: marine sponge | host: Mycale hentscheli | place: New Zealand: South Island, Marlborough, Capsize Point | collected 2014-11-01
GTTGAAGAAAGAAGCAAGAGCATTCTCTAAAGATCTTAATAATCTTATTCAAGGAATTGCAGAATTCATTAGAGCAGTAGATCCAGTAAGAATTGTATATGCAATATATCTACACCATGTGAATTATTCTAATAGCATAAACACACTTATTTGATTAGCAAATGAATGGAGAAATGAACTATACCAATATCTTAAAAATGCCAATTTCTTGTAAATTGTATTATTTTAGAATGAACTGAAAGCTTTACATGTATATGTGACCGTCTACAGGAAAACCGGGCACAACGCGGCACCCTTCGAAAAATTTATTTTTGCACTTACAGAGTTGTCGGCGTCCAGATATTGAGCTCTCCAAGTTTTATCGTCGTAACTTAAGTCGTTCCCACTATAATAGACCTAACCGTTCCCTTCCGTCGGCTTGAAACAATACATTTTTAAGAAATCGATCGATCTTTTCTCGATATTTACGCACGCCGCGTTGTGCCCGGTTTTCCTGTAGACGGTCACATATGTGGATTTATATAGGCTGCATTGCTGTACATCACAATGTTTTCTTAAAATAACTGTAGTTATGATGTGACTAGTTCTATTTTTAACACAGGATACTATGAATAATTTTGAATATGATATAGTATTATGAAAAGATGATTTAGGCTGACTAGTTCGCTTGCTAAATAACAGCTTAACCCTCTCGTTCCCGAATTGTTTGGACGCGCGGGGAAAAATCTAATCTCCTACCGCGGAATAGTGCATTACCGTTTTATTTTTTTAACTCGATGCTGGCTGGGAAAACCCCATAGCAACCATATATCACTAAATAGACCAAGAGTTTGGGATTCCCCTCATTTTTTGATTGAGAAAATTGAATAATATTTAGGCCCTCTACTATTACTTTAAAAAAAAAAAATTTTTTTCCCAAAAAATTCCACTTTTCCCATCAATAATAATAATAAAAAAATAGAAATAATATTGTTTGATGTACTTTATACCAATATTATATTAGTTCAACAATAAAATATGTTGTTTGTTGTGTGTGGTGCTGATTGTGATCATGTAGGAGACATCTATGAGTGTCCACAAGGAACATACGCCATTGGACGTCGAGCTCCACTACAAAACAATTTCATATACACAAAAACACCAACAACAAAGATATTTGTAATACAAACAACAAATTATTCATGATCCTATATAATTGCAACTTTATGATGTATTGTATGCGGTTTCATACAGGATTTTTGTTTGGGAGGGAGGGGGGTGGGGCTCCGAGTGTACTTCGCCAGGTCCAGCATCTTCTCCTTCATCAATGGAAGACTCTGCTCCTGTTGCCTTATCTGCTTCCTCTTCACAATCCCTCTTCACAATCCCTCTTCACAATCGGGTCGGTGACTGCATACACATCTGGTCCTAGTAGTACATTCTGGTAAAAAAAATTAAATTTTTTTGAAAATTTGAAATTGTTCAACAAACCACAACCCACTTTCAAATCTCAAAACTCAATGAAATATATATATATTATAGCTAAACAGCTTTCTCCATCTCAATATAGCTATAAATAAGTCCTTTCCACAACAGAAGCTTGCTAGTTTTCAAGAGAAAGACAAGAGAAAGACAAGCTTACATCGATCATCTTTTTGACTTCCATTGTCAGTGTCAGAGTTGACGGGGTCTGGTCCCCAACCCTGATACAGGGCCTCCTATAGCCCTAGATGTCGTCTCCCTCTTCTCCGCTTGATCCTGAGTCGCTAGAGTCAGTATCAAGCAAGTATAAAACTTCCACAGCACTGTAACTGGTAGACGCCATCTTTCCAAATTGACTTCAAAAAAAAATTTTTTTTTGCATAGTTACCTGGATCACACGACACGCTCACTTTTTTCCTGTGATGTAATAAGCATTACCTAAGCCTGTACGTAATGGGGAGGCCCCCAGTTGAACTGGCGATTTTATAAAAAAAAAAGAAGACAGTAAGTCAAACCGCAAAGTCTTGGTCGGCAAAGAAGCGGTTGTTTCAATGTGTTATGGAAGGCTACTGGGCTCAAGCAATTTTTCGCTGCTTCTACAAAGCTCTGGAGATGACTGGATCCATAAATGAAGCTGCTGTGAAGAAGGTAACTTTTTTTAAAATTCGACGGAGAACCGATGTTTTTTTTTTTTGCCGAGGAAGAAATAAACGCAACTGCTGTGAGGTACTGTCGAAGCAGCCCTGGCTGAAAGCTATTTTAGATGCTCCTCCAACGCATTGGGCACCTGTGTATGCAATCTGAAGGTTCTAGCTATAAAGTAACTATTTTTAAAAATTCGGAGAAGCCAACCGGTCTTCACCCGCTTTTAAGCGGGATTGGGAACGAAAGGGTTAAAAGGACAATACTAGTTACCCATCCATGCCAGCTTAGCAGAATAAAGTGATCTTGTTCGTTTTAATTGTCTGTATATGTGTGTATATTATATTATGTATGTATAGATATGTGAGCAAAAATAACTTGCCAAAACTCTATTCACTGAATCTAGCTTGCGTAAAACTTAGCCCAATGGCACATTCTTCAAAATGAGCACCACTGCTACCTTCCATATCGACATGTACTTGCTAGGCTACTCACAATCCTGGTTGTTGTAAGTGAACTTGGCTATTTTTACCAATTTCATTGGCCATGCCCCGCAACCCACACTTAAACCACACCTATACATAAAAATAACAGTTAACTCGACTTACTTGGCCCAAAACCCCTATAACGTGTGTTCAAGTGCTCACCTGAGCTTTAGTTATTAAAACTTCTTGTTGGTTATATATTCTATTCTTTGTATCAGAATTTTTAAGAAGTGCTAATTAAATATTAATTATTTGATATATTAATTGGAGTGCCTTTGTTTTCACAGAATGATATTATTGGACCTGCTGGATTTGGTGATGCTCGTTTTATCTCACCTGAAGTGAGATTTGATTATCGTATCAGATTTGAAAATGACCCCAATGCCACTGCACCAGCACAAAGAGTGTTTATAAGGTCAATTTTAGATGAAGATTTGGATATACGATCATTTAGAATTGGATCATTTGGTTTTGGTGATTTTGTGAGGAATATAACTACAAGCAGATCCATTTTACAGGTATTAATATAAAAATAATTTGGTAGTAATAATTTATTGTAACTCAGTAAGCCTTTATATATGTGTATGTGCATGGGTGTGTGAGTACGTCTTGGAAAAGTGACCTTACGGCACAAAAATTGAAACTGAAGTCGTTGGGAAAAATGTTTTCTTTCTCCAATATTTTGCAGAATTTAGGGACCCTTACTCTACTTCCATACCATACATCAAATGTCAAAACAACTAAAAGGGCCAGAGCATACCATAAAAAGACAAGCTACTTTTTATTTTCTCTCGTTCTCAAAGTACAATAAATGGTGAATGGGTGGGGTGTTTTAAAAAGCAGCTAAAAAATAACAACATAGCTTTGAGACTATTCCATGCACTCTAGAGCATACCTATTGCTGAAGGTTTACCACTTTATCCCTTGCATGAATTCTTACAAGACTGGCACTGAGGCAGTATTAAAGATAAAAGAACTCCTCACAAAACTTTGTTGTTGCCTCTAAAATGCTGCTGCAAGATTTAATTGTGTATGTGGTGTATGCCATTAAGTATATGAAAAAGTCAATTATACCAGAAGTGGCAATTTAATTTATGTTTTCTTGATTTCTGCTTCAATTGCTATGCTGGATACGGCCTAGTTCAACTGCCAGTTTCTCTGCATGTCAACGGTTTTATAATTCTCCAGTATTTCAACACTATGTAAATTGTAGTTTGCTAACAAAATAAAATACTCAATTATTTTGTTTGCTCTATACATGAGATCCTTTTTACTATACCAGCTCATAATTATTATGTAATTATGGAGTAATGAACACAATTATTTCTACATTACAGGAAGTGATTAATTTAACATCATCGCTTGGAGTGTATGTGCGTGTTAGAGCTGGTCTAGATATCGTTAGAAGAGAAGCTTCATGGGAATTTCAAACATTGGACCCTCTTACTGGTGAGGGGTGAGGGGTGGTTTGTTAGCAAACATTATCATAGACATTTTGAGGTAACAGAGTGTTGCACTTAGTTATATATAGCCAATTTTCTTGGACTATTATTTTGAAATGCAGTGAAAGAGTTGAGTGATTGTATAAGGCTGAAATAATATGCTTTTATTTATCAAAAATTTACATTTAAAATGAACATCCTTCCTGTGTCCATGACAGAAAGCACTCCAGCTACTTAATAAAGGCCAAGTTTTTAAATGACATGTGGTAAGGGGTTTCAATGACATAGTAACCACTCTCCGCATCTTTTTGACTTGAAAAGGCAAATAAATATGCATTTCTAAGGAATTATCATACAGTTTGTAGACTTGCTTACTACAGCAGTAGTTGAAAAAGCTGTGTAAAGACATCTAACATGTTTATTTGTAGTTGTTTATGTTGTGCTATTCTTTAGCTAAGTAGTAGCTGTAACACGCTACACTTTCACACACACTTTTCCATTGGATATACCAACACAAGACTTACTTTCGGGACTTGACTATTGGACAATGGATTTTCAAGTAAGAAACATACTGTGACAAACAGCGCATTAGCCAAGATAACTTCCACCGCCACTAATCCAATAGCAAATGAACTCCCAAGTTTGTAAGACATAACTGCGTCTACAAAAAATCAGACAAGTCAGACACAACCTAATTTAAAGGGGTAAGTAATTGATGATTACGGGTAATTATTGATGAACCAAAGGGTTCCGTTTGGTGGAGTATGGGGATGGGGTTAACCACCAAGCGAACACAAAAATGCAAGAATCAAAGGACAAAATGACATACATACGTCCAAACTTATACACAAACATCCCATATTCTCTGTTTGACACCGCCCTGCATAATGTCTTGCTCACTTCGGTCGCTTTGCCAAAAAAAATACAGATGCTTCGAACTATACACAAGCACATTGGAGCATTCAATATGCAGCAGTTAATATGGAAAAATATTAAATGCTCACGTGATGTTAAAGTACTCCAGGAAAATATCCAATGTATAATAAATAAATATATGTATAATTTACATGTTTTATTTTAATATATTTAGGTCAAGAACCTCTAGATCCTAGTATTGGATTTCTTCCTCCAAACAATATCACAAGTGGACAGGGTTTTGTAACCTTCTCTATTTTTGTTGATGATTCGTCCAGCCACCTTGCTCTCATTGATGCAGAGGCTAGTATTATATTTGATGCCAATGAACCCATCGACACACCTCCAATTTTCAACACAGTAAGTTGTATCATTATGGCCATCGCTATGATTTTACTGCTATTCTTTTCATTCAATGTTCAACAGACAATAAATATATAGATTAAAAATGAGCAAAGTACCTTATAACATTGCATCCTCTGCATAGCACATACCAGGGAGTGAAATTTAAAAAAAAATTCTCTTTCTTGATGTTCAGGCCTAAGGCAGTCAGAGACTTATTTTATCTCTTCATATGCACTCATCATTTTCTTATACACATGCTATAGTTATTATTATTTATAGTTTATCGTTCATTCTAGTTACGTTAAGTTCTTAAAAAAATATATAAAACTATAAAATATTCTCTGTAACATCTACTTTCACATTTACACTTGAAATTGCATTGTTATAATGATTTTCTTTTCAGGTTGATAAAATTCATCCAGAGGTCAATCTCACATTAAATGACGAGCTCTTAGATGCAAACGTGTTGGCAGTTAACGTAAACAAAACTGACAGTGGATCTGGAGTCAAGAATGTAGACATATACAGAATCAATAATAGTGAGTTAAGAAATATTTGCTGATTATTGTGACAAATTGTTATTATTTAATGTCTGTGGCGTATAATTCAAATAAGTACTATTTAAGTAAGTTTTGATCAATTTTCTTGCTGTGGCCTCTTATGAAATTATATACGGTGTCATGTGTTAATAATAATATTTGTGATTGTATGAAAGAATATATGAGAAGACTTGTCCAAATTTCATTAGTCATTACAATGTATTTCATAGATACCGGTGAGGTAAAGCCAGTTGTGAGAGGATCAACAGATAGTATTGTCATCTTACCATTAAATGAGGGCACTCAGTTTACTCTGTTCAGTTCATCAGTTGATAACGTCGGGAATCGTCAGCCTTTGACACAATCTATGCAGGACTCAGTTAACCTGGAGTTTCCTATTGTGGGAATACAATGCCCTAATGATTGCTCTGGTAATGGAAACTGCACTCTTTTTGGTGTCTGTGTATGTGAGAATGGTCACTATGGAAATAACTGCAGCCAAAGTACGTTAATTGCAACAAGTGTCTGTATATACATTTATAGAATATTTTCATTATTATTATTATATTTATAGACACCCCTCCACCTGAACCACCTATCTTAGAAATACCCCAGTACGTAAGTGGAGAACCAGGGCAACCCATTCAGTTACAAATAGGAGCCATGATACCTGGACAAAGCAGTCAAGATGGCTTGGAAGTTCTGATTGACAATGTGCCACCAAATGTAACGTTTAACAGAGGGATGAGAGTTCAAGATAAATGGGTCTTCACACCAGCAGATTTCGGAGCTGTAGAGCTAAGCCTTCCTTCTGATTATTCTGGTGAATTGTCCTTAGAAATTACAGCCATGGCAGCTGGAGTAAGCAGGCAGAGATCCCTGATTATAATAGTGGACGGCAACATCACAAGTATGTCTACTACTACTACTACTGCTACTACCACAACATATCCAAATGTTACTGAGTTCACTCTCTATACAAGTAATAATGTACCAACTGAAATTACGACTGACTCTACACAGACTGCACTTACAAATGATTCCATGTCCACTCCTGGTACAACCAGTTCTCCTGATTCTACTACTTCTGGGAACATCAATGCTTCTTCACATACTCCTGATTCTACACCTACCACTTTCAGTGATGATTTTAATACCACTGCTAGTGCAAGTGATTCCACCTTCGCTAACACTTCGTCAACAAAGGCTCCTTCAGATAAAGGCATGTAGCTACTATAGGGAAATACTAGCAAGTATCCTGCCACACAGTGATGCTTGTAGCTATTATAGGGAAATACTAACAAGTATCCTGCCACACGGTGGCGCTTGATGTACTATCTATTGTGGTATCTCTACCAGTAGGTTTACTTACTTCAGTCCTCATTTTTCTTGCTTTTATGGACCCATGTATTCACGTAGTAGTTACTGATGACACTTTACCAAACAGCACAGATAATGAATTATTCATATGCTTTGGCTCAAATGAAAGTGAGACATTCTAGCGTAATGCCTGTGTAATGAATTTAATCATTTGGGCATCAGCAAAAACCAGGCTATTCTTTGGGCTGACCTAATTGCTAGAACTTTTGCTTACTTTGTCAGTTTCGGCTGTTAAAAAGGAAATAGCTACACTTCAATATATGCATGCCATCAGTTGAAATTGAAGAAAAACTCAGTGAGAAACTAATGTTCTGCCAATAAAGGGGTGTAGCTCCTAAGAGTTCACTTCCTTATTTAATTACTCATACAGAATATTTATTGAGACGATGATACTGTATGTGTTTAATTAATTAGCTAGTCAATGTTCCTTTTTTTTCTTTCTTTTTTTTTGGTTTAAATGTGGCTTAAGGTTAAACTTTAGTTTTCTATGTATATGTGTACTTTAGAAGTGAGCTTCACTGTCACAGCAGTACTGGCTCTCTTTGCAGCAATGTGTGTGCTGGTGTTCCTCTTTCTCATGGCTACTTGTATTATCATAGTAGTTGCTTGTGTTTGCTGCTGCTGCTCACCAAAACAAAAGAGCAGAGGTAAATGTGGTAGTATTCTTAGATCTCTAGTGTTTTGTATTGTCTATTGAATTTGGTTAAAATAACGATAAATTATTCCATAAAATGATATACTTTTTTTTTTACAGTTACTGAATATGAGATAGAAATGATGGAGAAGACATTTGATTAGTATTATTTCGCTTAACTTTGTGTGTTATAGCTATTTTTTATGCATGACTTTTTTGTAGCTTACTTCGCCATTTTATGGCATAGCTAGTAGATAATTAGTTTTGTAGTGAACTTCATCATTATTTTAAAGCTGAATTAATGCATAAAACATTTTTATATCACAATTATGTTCTGGATAAAATAATTGTTTATAATATTGGAGTAAATATTCCTGACAAGCAACTAGCTAGCCAGTTACCAAGTATTTACTTTAGATAATATCTACAAATGTAAATCTGAGTTCCATTGCAATTTAAAGGCAGTATTTATTGTGATCTTATGATAAGTGGAATTGCAGGAGCCACTTAAATTAATAGTGAAAGAAATACACTTTTGCTTGATACAGAAGTGAATTGTTTAAATTAAATTTTGTACAGAACAATAACTACAATATTCACTCTTACATTTTATGTCAGTTAATTAATGTTTTCACAGTTAGTCATAATGATTAAGCACATTAGTCTTAAGACAGGAATAATTTGCTCTAGCACAAAATTTAACCTCACAAAAAAAATGGTCACACACTTAGTCCTTGTTAATTATGTCAATAGGATTATATGGTTTTGTGTCAATGGTCACTTGTTATTAATTCTTTTCATTATGTGATTATCAGTTACACTTTCCCAGTCTGGATGGCAAATTATATATTCTTAGTTTTGTATCATTTGCTCAGTTCTTACCTTGTCCAGTCATGTGTACATTTGCATGATAATGTCTTTCCAAAGTCATTCAATTGTCATTGACATGAGGAGGGTGGTCCCACAGTCATCTTTACAATTACTACAATCATATTCTAATTGAACATTTTAAAGGATATTGTTTATCTAAACTGATTGACTTTTAGTATTAATTTTAAATTTTCAGCAACATACCTTGTAAAATTTACTTCTAATTAAATAGCTATAGTTTTGTGTAGTTTTTTTCTAAACAATACTACTTTGAATAAAATATGTTGGAACAATGTTGTCAATAAAGAGAGCACAATGTGAAATATAACCACTTTGATCAGATCATGCATTCATTGCTTCTCTTACCTATTAGGCCATAGCTATCTTTACTCCTTTTACAACAAATGAATAATGAATTAGTATAATATATATAATATATATATACTAATTCATTATAATTATATTATATATATATATAATATATATTATATATATATATATATATATATATATATATATATAATAAATATATATACACATATGCACATTGCAGCGACAAAAAATAGTGTTTAATTTTTTCTAAAAGTCCAAAATTATCTACCTGATGGGCATCAATCTTTAAAAGGTAATTAAGAGTTTAGCTAATAAATTCTGTTTAGACACAAAACTAAATTATCTTCACATAAAGCTACAGTCTAGCACACTATTTGAAGGCAAAACTAAGCACTACCTGATCACATTATTTATGTTTTCTTGAAATTTGTTCTTTTCTATATTATACGTCTTCTTACTGGGTGAAATGTAAAATCACTTATTGTGGTTGACTCTGTTTCAGGGACAACACTTGAATGCTTGCTTATAGGCATCATAAGAAACAATTTGTGGGCTAGTCTGCGATGGTTATATACTGCATAGTAACACTTTCACTATCACTTCCTTGGCTGCATTTAATGAGTTTTTTGCATTCTCTATAGTGTGATGTGGTTCTTATTGTTCGTTTTTTGAGGTAGTAGCTATAATTCAAAGTAGGTATTAGTAAGGAACATTGCTACATGTAGATAAGCCATGATCTGAATTTTCTTTGGCTTGATCATGAGTATACTCATCATGACTTTTTTCTGCATTCTTTTCAATGAGTAACCATCATGAAACAGAGACCCCTGATTTATAATTTCTGTTTTGTAAATGTCAATGTGACTGTAAGGATCCGAAATCATGGGATATTATGAGAGAAGACTGCACAATAACAATGGTACTCTTTGTTTAGTCTTCAATTGCTCTTTGTCATCATTGTGGGCATGGTTATAATGGCCGCCCCATGATCTGGCTGCCAACTCCCCTGAATGTTGTTGTATTATCTTGAGGAATATGCCTTGTTATAATGCTAATTTACACGGAATTATTAATTCTTTTCTTCTTCAAGGAAGCCGAAGACACCTGGCTTTCTAAAATTGTACTGTAAACCAACTGAATTCTATGATTGTAGACATTGTCATTAGTAGCTCATTTTATTGGTGTTGCAAATTGAATTGAATTGATGAACCAACCAATGTCACGAAGTTTTGTGGTTGTTGAGGATTCATCTGCATGCTGAGTACCCCCTGTACCCCTTCAAGCAATAAATCTTTTGAGGAAAGGGGTAGAAGTGGCCACAAACCCCCCCTTCCGGCCCCCAGCTAATCATGTAGCTAATGTCAACTGACTATATTATGATCTTGTCTTGAATATCTTCCTACCCTTGGCTCTCATTATCATTATCTGAAGTTGTCCTTGTGTCTGGTGTAGGAAGAAATATATCTGATGTATATAATGTATGTATGTATGTATGTATGTATGTGTGTGTGTATGCATGCATGTATGTATGTATGCATGTATGTATGTATGTATGTGTGTGTGTGTATGCATGCATGTATGTATGTATGTATTGCCTATGGCGACAGAAATGCTCTATCATTAGACTATGACATTGTGTTGAATGCAACACAAATCTTCTTTCAGGTTCTCTCAAAAGCTTGGTGGAAGAGAGAATCTGGAAGATTTGCTTAGCTTTCAACATATTCTTCAACATCCTTGACTTCTGAGCTTCAACATACTCGTAGCCTAAGTCAACAACATTCTTACCTAAATTATAACTACATACAGTAGAATGTCAGTTATTCGGACTTCAGTTATCAGGAAACGCTGGTCAACCGGACATAGAGAATGGCTACAGGCAAGAGGAAAAGAGGGTGCTAAGCATTAAGGGCAAGCTGGAAGTATGCTGCTCATCAAAAAAAAAGTTAGCTGGAGGCTGCTTTTAACCATAGAAGCCGCTGTATTAGTAAAACATGTACATTGGCTTACCCCCAACATTGACTTAGGTCAACCTCTCAGACAGAGTTCAGTTATCTGGAATATTCACTTATCTGGACACCCTCAGGTCCCATTGTGTCCGGATAACTGACATTCTACTGTACATATATATTGAGCTTCATTAATTTCTTTCTAGTTATTCAAGTTAAAAATGCAGCCTATGTGAATAATGGAGTAAAGGATTGTATACAGTGGTGTAGGAAGATGTTTCCGTATGGGAGGGCTCCATAACAAAGAAATCAGGGCATGTGTTTTGTGGTTTAAGGGTGTTCATGTGAGAAATCACCTCTTCCTAGGGCAGTTTCAGTGTGGCAGTGGGTTATTATTATGTGAGAAATCACCTCTTCCTAGGGCAGCTTCAGTGTGGCAGTGGGTTATTATTATGTGAGAAATCACCTCTTCCTAGGGCAGCTTCAGTGTGGCAGTGGGTTATTATTATGTGAGAAATCACCTCTTCCTAGGGCAGTTTCAGTGTGGCAGTGGGTTATTATTATGTCTTTAATTTACTATACCTATGTGTATTCAGTAAAAATTGCTTAGATGATGCTTACAAAATCCATCCTCTACAAAACAATTTAATTGACGTTTAGAAAAAGTGAGGATACCTTTTTTCCTTGAATAGCAACAGGAGTGACAGAAAAATTTATACTTGGTGGTACATACTGTTATCCAAGGGTGTTTCTTATACCAACTTGGATGAATAGATCTACTATAAGACTTTTTCTTAGCAGTATGCTGGCTCTTATGCGAATAAACATGCTTAGATTTGCTTACATCAATGGGCTGGCAAGGTGGACCACTCATGGTACAAGAAAGACACTCACACTGAGCACAGGTAGAACAGTCACCTTCTTCGTGTTCACTTCCACTCTCTTTTTCATCATAACTGCAATTGTAATTGTCTGCTTCAACATCTGATTCAGCCTTACCATCTAGTTTGTGGTACATGTAAGTAACATATCTAATCTCATAACTACAAGTGAAACACTTACCATTACTTGCAGCACTTTAAAGAATGTTGTTAGCTTACTCTGAGCCATAATGATAGCTTCAAGTTTCAGAAAGCTTACTACCAACTGTGCTTGTGGCATTTACAGACTTAATATTCACACTATTTGCACTGTATTGAAGACAACAATATACACTTTTATTGAACTAAACAGATTATCTATTCATCTTATTGAACTAAACAGATTATCTATTCCTCATGAATGTATGAATGTGTAACTTGCATCAGATTATGATGCAATAGTAGCTACTAGTTATCAATCAAAATTTAGATTGTGCCCAAAATTATGGGGGGGGCTCCAGCCCCCTGAGCCCCCCCCCCCCCCTTCCTACGCCACTGGATACAATTTCATGAAATGAAAAGAATGAGGAAACTGACAAAATAAACACTAAAAATTAAGTTTAGCTGTTTTCACAATAAGAAACAGAAGTTTTGCTAATAAAGTGACAGAGTGCTGAGGAAGGGATTGGGAGTTGAGTGGGTGGGATGAATTGACGTTGGGGGGGAGTTGTAAATAGTCAAGGAAGTTAGGTCACCCTAGGCATGTCCATATGAATAAATCTATGTATATACAAGTACAAACAATTCAACCCACAGGATTAATGCAATGTATGAATTCTTATTTGAATTAATCTAAGTATAGACCTAGTTGTCATCACTCATACATAATTATTCAAAATACATTGACTGTTTCGATCGTGATTGAATCTAAAATTTTAATTCATTAATTATTTGTTATTTTATTCATATTGAAAGTGATTTTCTTGGCAATAAACAACTTTTACTTGGATCAACTTTGTAAGATTCTAGAAATTTTTAATTCTAGGATGGATGTAGCGAGAGTTTTGAGTGTTTTTCTAGCTCTAATGTTGGTGAGACTAAATGCTGAACGTGAGTATTATCAATTTAAGTTATGTGATGTAACAAGGAAGTACTTTATAGGATAGTTTTCTAGTACACCCAGCTCTAATGCTGACCCATTTCACATAAGGTGGAGGCATTGTGATTGTCATAGTTTTATATGTGTGCTCTTAGTAGTGTATATATCATCCTTTCCACAGCTGAGCCTTGGGTATATTACCTTTAGTGTAGCTCAATACTTTTCAGAAGTAGCAATCATTGCTTCATGTTGCTGACTATATTATGTAAAAGATGTATTAAGGATAAGAATGAAGCAATTAGAGACATGTAAAGCTAATGCTTATGTAAATCTCTGGATCTATTTACTCAACACTACTCCTGTCTCTATATAGCTTTGTGTAGTATAAGTATTCACAAAAAATGTTAATAGAAGATCACTATACTAAGTGTGTTTTCAGATAGAGTTCCAATTAGAATTTCAAGACCATACCACACTTTCACACAAATATGTTATGTTAATGTTTGTATGTATGGCCTCTAAGTTCACTGTGTAGTTATCATCAATTAAGATAAAAAAAAAAATGAATTCATAAGCTTCTTAGTAGTTTTATTATCCGGCCAGTGATATTCCTTGTTATATTACTTATAATAGCAAATCAAAATATTATGTCGTAGATTAGACTACATACACTGTAAATCAAAAGGTGTGTAGTTCACACCAAATTAAGTGTGAACTACTTATAAATATGGTGTGATATGCACACCTCATCGTTTTGGTATGAAGTACACACCAAATTCAGTGTGAATTCACACCATAAACAGTGTGAACTCATACTTACATTAATGCTGAATTATTTTATGTTAGGTTGATTCTAATATTATATTTATATATCAGCATTATTTTTCAAAAAGAAATTGGTGCATGTTCTGTGCTGGAATCCCAGATCTAATTAATCGGAGGACCAAAATCTTTGTCAAACTCCCTTACTTAGCACAAAAGTGTACAACACATTTATAAGGTAGATTAGAATGATAATAGCATTGGTTTTAGCCTACACGTGAATGTAATTAATGTTTAGTAAAGGGTCCATGCTATTCCCTTGAGAGTGAATTTCACACTAAGTGTGCATTCACACTAGACAGAAAGTGTGAAGGACATGCTTTGCATTGATGGTGGGCATTCATACTACCAATTTGATGTGAATTTGGTGGGTTAAGCCACCCTGATACTAAGCTATCTTAATGTTCCAGTATACACACTCTGATGCTATGTATTAATCAGGTGTTACCATAGAGCCAGCATCTATTAACACAACTGTTAACTCTTCCATTACGTTGTCCTGTGAAGCGGACAATGAATATGATTATCAATGGTATTTTAATTCCACTGCTTCATATGATCTACTTCCAGTTTATAGAAGGAAAATAGCAAAACGACAAATTCCAAGTACAAGAGGCTGGATACAATACATTACTATTATTCGAGCAGCTGTTGTATTCAATCAAACTTATGTTTATTGTGAGGACAGTTTTGGACGCAATAGTTCAAAGTCATTAATTCTTCTCCAAGGTATTATAATTATATTACTTACATGAGTCAGAGTGTTATATGGTGAAATATTTCACAACAGGCTAATTTATTTTCAGGAGCCAAGGGAAAAAAGCCTGAGAATGAAATATCTTGCTATATCAATAAGTGGTTTATTGTAATAAGTGGTGTATGTGGGGCCGAAACCCCAATGAACTGTGATGTGTGTGGCCCTAGAACTTGTGTGTATATGTGTGTGTGTATGATGTTGTGTACTGTGCATTCAGAGACTTGTTTGTGGAGTTGGGTACGTTGAGAGTGTATCTGCTAATTGGTATTAATTGGCAGTGGAAGGTGTTAACACTTAAGTCGTGTGCAAAGTGTCGTGTGTTTCGTGTGCAAAGTGCTGTGTGTATATACAAGTTGTGCAATCATGTCCATGGTTTTATCGTTCATTAATAATCTTCTTTCTGTGTCCGTCTTCTGTATGTTCTTGCCTATTAAAGTTTAATACCTTACTGCAGTCATTTCAGAGGGCAGCTTTAATTGGCAGCTGCTGAATCAAGATGGATAGCATTAACCAGCTATCCTGCTCTTACAGAATGAACTGGTGGCAGTCTACGAATCCAATAAGTGGCGAGGCGCTGGTTTAAACCCAGACCAATCCCCATGGTGTATGTTTCACTAGATATCTTCTCTCTTACAAGCATCCTAATGTGATCCTAGTGTCTTAACTCCATACTGTAAGGAAATAGGCACTATATAACCCACACCTTCATATAATTATGTTTTCCAAATATTAAGTAATATTCTTCTCAGTAAAACTCCCAAAATGTTTACATATTGCACAGTGCAAAATTTGGGAGATTATAACTTTCTTAAACAAGCTTATTGAAACTACTAGATACCTTAACTTTACGTGCTTGGTAAGAAAGTAAAAAAAAAAGAACAACAACCATGAATAGCTAACAAGGCATATATTATTTTAGTTGCTGTCTATGAGCAATTTGTGAGGAGTAATTTCATTTCTTTTGATCACAATCTAGTCAATAATATTAATCTCATATTAATTCATGTATAACAAAGTAAGCCCTTTTTTTAATTATCTAATGATTAATTATTCTACCATGTGTGATAGCTACTAAATTTTTACGATACTCAAAGGGATTTGACTTGAAGTAATTTGCTATCAAATAACTGGTAAATAAATAGCTAACATCTTGTTCGGAACTTTACCTTTGGCTGTTTTTTTAGTCATATTGGATTATACATGGTTATTGCAACTTCGTACATAACAATATGCAAAACTTTATAAAATAGTCAATTCACCTTTCATTCTTATAGTGTCCCTGACTACCTTCGAAGTCCAACTTCACAATCAACAAAAAACTGTTGTGAATACCATTAAGTAAATTAATAGAATAATAAGAGCAAAGCATTTCTATCCACATGTACTCAGACACAATAAAATGCATGCAACACTTTGAAATTTTTTTTCGTAAATCACAACAGCATCTCAGACACATTTAAGTGGTGATGCTCACATACGTTTAAATAAACTTAAAATTACCACAACTTATCACTGAGGATGAAATGTATAATCGTCCTGTTAATGTCCCTCAATGTCACAAAAACCTATAAATATAATGTATATACAAAAAGTATGAATCAGGCATTGATTCATCTCCACTCCAGTCAGTAAGCACTTTCTGAGAACCGCTGCTCACCAAGTGTGGTGAATTGTCAACTTTAGCTACTAATGGAGCCTAGAGACAGAGCAGTTAGACTGACACCAGAGATCAACTGGTCCTAAATGCTGTTAAAAGCAAATGGGAATAGCTCACAATCCACTCCAGGACAAGTAAGTAGTTAAGGCTTACACAACCCTTAGCTAAGAATAACAGAGCTTGAGCAAACCGTTTTTATTGCAAAGGTAGATCTGAACAATAATGAGACAGCTACATTATTTAGATACATAGGGTGAAGATGGTACAGGAATGATGAACGGAACAATGGAAGTGCTAATGTAATATGGGCTAATGAAACAAACTGTATGAAACTTGAATGGTGTAGTAGAATAAACAATGAAGTGTGGAAATGTGATGAATGAGCTAACTAGTACTTACACACTTACACAAGAATGTGCAACATAATAAATGGCAATCATATCAAATGAAATGATAATAATTTAAAGCCCTGTAAGTTTTTTCGCTGTGGTGTGGTATTACATCACAAGATATCGATAGCTATATAGCTCATGTACAATGAAAACAATAAGATTTAAATGCTGTCTCTGAAAAAATGGAAATATTCTATATAATACCACCACAAATATAATTTTGAAGAATTGTTGCTGTCATTTTCGTTTTTAAAAAGTTAGGAGGCAAAATTATAAACTGCCTCCAAAAGTAAATAACCATGATTTGTGAACTGAAACCCTGGTCCCAAATTGTTCTTGATTTGTAGGTTTTTACTGTACAATGTAGAGGCATAATGGCATCACTTTCAGACAATCTTATGTTGACTTTAAATGCTCGTGAAAATGGTAGTCCTGCTACTATAGTTAGGGACATCAAGTCTACATGTAATGCAAAATAATAACTGACATGGAATTTATCTCTTTGATATATAGGTTATCTTGGCAAAGTGAATAATTTAGATACATCAATAGTATCAGATAATCAAATTAATGTCACATGGGATGCACCTTATTACATAAATCTTCGTAATGATAGCATTCAGTATTGTATAACTATTCGGGATTTCTCAAGTGGAATAGATATCTCTTCATTGTGTGGTATAAGTTCAAATCAATATTTGTTTAACTTGAGTAATGTGAATGCTTCACCTTGTGAAAAATTTACTACTCTAATTTTTGGTACAAACATAGTTGGAAATGGTAGCATTTCTATTCTATCAGCATCATATTATCAAAGTAAGTAATTATTGTGTGCCAAGCAATACAAATAAAATATTATTCATCTGCAGAACCAGTGGTTTTTTCTTTTGAAGATGTAAATGTTAGTGTTGCTGTTACAGGAGAATATGCAATCAAAATTTACTTGCAAGATTATGAGGTATGCCAATTTGCATTATTATTTTCAACCAACCATTTTTATTTTGAGAATTTATTGTCAATCTTCAGCATGCACATTGTTTTTATTATTTAGTTATAATTGAGCTCATATTTAGATTCATACATTCAAAATGTTTAAGAATAATCATCTAAGAGAGAACTCAATAAAAGGTTAGTCGAAATGCATTTTTTTCTTTTTTTTCTTTTAGGTTTTAGCTATATACATTGCAATTTCTGCTTTCACTTAGGGAGCATCTATCATGACACTTAATCACAAGATCAAGATCCTACTTACAGTGCAATTTAATGTGACCTCTATCTACAATTTAAGCTATTCTATCTAGCTAGATTTGTTGTGCTTTTTGTTTTTACAAGTTTCCATATCCAGTGTGGACCTTTCTCAAAATGACTCCAAACTCAGTAGATGGCCCAGCAAGTATGAATGTCTCTAGAATAACACACCACTAGTTTGTACTGAACAGAGCCTGATTCCTGCTGCCACATAGGAAATGCACTAAAGTAAACAGGATGTGGCTTAAAGCAACGTTTTTCCATATCACCTGTGTTCCAAGTAATCACGTTGAGTTATTACATCTCCCCAGGTTATACCAGTGCTTATTGCACTAGAAACTCGTTATTATGGTATTCACATAATGAGCAGTTCATAAAATAAATTTATTATTCATTGGATACCACAGAATATCACTCGTCTGATAGGTTATATTTGTGCTTGTGTCTGCAGCACTTGTGTAAATACTAAGCAAACTGACTCATGATATTCTCCTATATCAATTTGATAATATATTCAGCTATAACATCACACCAGATCATTTCTATGCAATATTCTGTCTATATACTGATGTTATTTGTGTAGAGCATTAAACATAGCATAAAATAGAAGGTTATAGAACGTTTTGACTCAGAGAGTCTTCTTCAGCAATACAACACAAATGAGGAATGACTTGCCGATGTATGACATGTAACTGTTTGTGAGTGCAGGATGTGATGCATTATATATTTAAATAAAAGAAGTGAAGAGTGAAGCAATGAATGAAGGGCTAATGAATGAATGAACACATTTATATTTTATAATAATATATTAAATGCCTTAAACTTATTACATCAATAATATTATTTATCTGTTCGATATCCAAAGTTGATGCAAAAACTCTCTAAGAATGGCGAGCTGAAGTCGGACCGTTAGAATTAAGTAGATGAAGTGTCTTAATGGTTACTCCCAAGTTGTACAAGCTGTGCTCCTAAATGCTTTGCTTTTTTAGGTTAAAAAGTATTAGGATTTTAATGCATATTTCTGCTACAAGGCTTCAGATCTGTTAAATAATACCCAATGATCAGTAGTACTTTACTTTATATATTTTTTTACTATTATTATTTACACAAATAAGAATGCAATTGGATTGATTTCAATCATTATGATAGTGTCTTGTTCACTTGCTTGGCATTAACAATACTTTGAATTCAAAATTAAGAATCCTTGTGTGTTGTATGAAAGACTGCCATCTTAACTGGACTAATAATTGTGTAGTCAGCCAAAGGACTCACTCACATTAAACATTAATTATCATCAATTATTAACGCTCTACTAGTGATTAAATGTTTTATTTGCGAATAGGAAAAAGAAATCCTCATTATATTTTGTTCCAAACTTGCTGAAATACTTGTGCTGAATTTCTAGGACCTACAGAGGTAGTCTCACAAGCCAGACCCTTTACCTAGTTGTTCCACTACAAAGGGTATGGTCAGTGGCCCCACCCAAAGATTCTGCTGAAATGTAGTGTTTAGCCAATGGATATTGCATGTATGAATAAAGTTGTATTGACCACAATCGATGAGAAAGCTGCTCAAAAATACTCGTACCCTTCCCATAAGCTATATATGTTTTAATACTTCCGCCAGTATTTTAATGAGCGAGAAGCTTATGGTAATTTTCTGTTTTTGTCCTTTTGATGTAAGTGAGGTGATAAATTGTTGGAATTGCTGCAACTTAAGATTAGAATTGTCTCTAGCTAGTTGTTCAGAAAGCTTCTGTATTATTTCAGTCATTTCAGTCCAAAGGTCAAGTTAAGCAATTATCTATACTAGTGATGTGCTCTAATAGCACAAAATAGCGAAGCGAGCGATGCATGTTCCCTGTAATTGCAGCTATTCCATGCATGCTTGGTGTGGCTACAAAATACTGTCAGATTCTTTACTTTGCTACTTGTTTCTGTTTCGTTTTAGCTCTCCTCCTCCTTGCCTGTCTTTTTCATTTCTTATCGCTCTCCTTACTAATTTTTCTTCAGTAGTTTCTAACGCCCTCAAAACTCTTGACCGAGCGTTTCTAACGTTTTGTCTACTGGGCATCGCTACTTCGTACGGCGGGTAAACAAAACAAAATGTTGCTAAGAAGGTTACCCAGCCCGCCCAAGCGCGTTGGAGAAAAGGTACACACGTACGCCCACGCAAGAACAAAAACAATTTCTAGACCTAAACTAGTGATGTGCTCTAATAGCACAAAATAGCGAAGCGAGCGATGCATGTTCCCTGTGCAGCTATTCCATGCATGCTTGGTGTGGCTACAAAATACTGTCAGATTCTTTACTTTGCTACCTTTTTCTGTTTCGTTTTAGCTCTCCTCCTCCTTGCCCTGTCTTTTTCATTTCTTATCGCTCTCCTTACTAATTTTTCTTCAGGAGTTTCTAACGCCCTCAAAGCTCTTGACCGAGTGTTTCTAACGTTTTGTCTACTAGGCATCGCTACTTCGTAGGGCGGGTAAACAAAACAAAATGTTGCTAAGAAGGTTACCCCGCCCGCGCAAGCGCGTAAGAGAAAGGGTACACACGTACGCCCACGCAAGAACAAAAACAATTTCTAGACCTAAATATATATATATATCGCGAACTCATTAGAGAGTCAGCTCCGCTCGCTTCGCTGAATACTTACTTATAGCGATTCATTTTTCAAATACAAACTAGTGGTGTGCTTGAGCACAAATGGTGAGCGAGCCTTAAACTATGCACTATTGTTAAATGATTGATTTTAACAACTAACACTCAAGCTTCTCGAGTTTATAAATTACGTTTGCGGTAAAGGGGATTCAATGCCACTCCCGCAACTGTTTGAATTGAAAAAGAAGCAACAAAATCAAATCACGTTATTTAAAGTTTTCTTTGTGATATTCTTAATAGTAGTTGTAATGCACAATACTTTCACACAACTGAACATACCTACGCAAGACTTACCTTCGTGGTTCGTCTAGTGGACAATGCATTTTCAAGTAAATACTGTTGAGTAGGGCTTATAACTGTGACAAATAGCGTATTAACTTACCACCGCCACTAACTCGAATAGAAATGGAGCTCCCATACGTTTTTGCGTTTAAACTGCACCCGCAAAACAATTCAAAGCGGTAAACAATTCAATTTCTAAGGGATCGGGTAATGGTCGTAACCAGAGGGGATTCGGTTTAGTGTAGTTTTGGACGGGGTCGAAGCCGAGCGAACACAAAAATACGGAGGGTCAAAGTACAAAATGACATACATACGTCCAAACATATATATAAATAAACAAACATCCCCGATTTTCGATTGTGTTACCCCTGTAAGTGTCTCGCTCGCTACGCTCGCTCGCCAATAAGAGTGGTATTATTTTGAAATACTACAGGAGTGGAAAACTGAAACAATGATCTGATTGGTCTCCACGATCTCTTCGTGACCTTACCGCACTTTTACCGCTAGGCGATGTTGCGGCGAAATTCCAGGGAAACGCTACTTAGCAACGGTAAGAAAGTATAAATAATAGCAGAAAAACGAGATGAAAAAATGCCTTTGACGGAAATATAATACAAGATTATGGTTTTCATAGCTGCAGAAATGAACTGTTATCTTTGGCTATAGTGTTAACATAATTATCATAGCACGGAAAACTGTGGTATTCGGATAAATAGCTAGCACTCGTGCGCCGAGAAATTTCACTCTGGCTTCGCCTCGTGAAAATTTTCTCGCTTCTCTCGTGCTATTAATCCCGAATACCACAGTTTTCCATGGTATTATATCTCAACGACGACGACCGAGTACGGTCGGTATTCATGAATAATTCATGAGCTTCAGATCAGGGCGGGTGGAGGTAAGGTGTCGTAGGTTTAAAATGGAAGAGAAGAGAAGCAAAAATGCGAACGACTAATTTAACTAAAAGCAGGTTCAATCGACGAGTAAAGTCGGGGGGTTAGGAAACTAACCCCTCTCAAAGTAGGACAGAAATTCAGAAGCGGGAGAGATAGATAAAGGGGACACCATGACTCAGGAAGAAGAGAGCTGAAGAATGGAGAGGTGGTATAAGAAAAGCTGAGATAGTTCAGAAGAAAGAGAGCAGGAGAGGGAAATTTATGTAACCTTAACTAATGGTAGAGAATGATAACTGAGCAAGATATCTTGTGCTGCTGCATTCTTACTTCGTAATACGTCAAGCCCCACTATATGATGGGGGGATACTTGCTAGTTACATACATTTTGGCTGTTAAAACACAGAAAAAGTGATATTATTACTTTATATGTAGAGGCTATTTTTGTAATAAGCAATTGAAACTATTTTGAATTGTCATTGTTTATCTTTAGTTTGGAAATAGTTGTAACTGTTCAGCTGTTATATACTCATCAAATGGAAATGACGAAATACATGACATATTCTGTAACAATACAGTGATAATAATAAACATTAACCTAATGGAAATGAGACTACAGTGGAATCAAGTATACTATTTAGCTTTCAATTCAAGTAATTCTGCAGGTTTCGGTTATAGTATTGACTTAGCACGAATAAGTAAGTTTTTATCATAACATATTTACAAATAATTAGTTAGCTACACTTTAATAATTATGAATACTCACTAACTATGAATGTGAATCACACACTGAGCATGCTTGGCATATTGACATCATACTTAGATGTGAATTGCTTTAAATGCCCTATAACTGCACTAACAAGTCGTATGATGCATAAACAACATAATTTCTTTAATCATTTAGGACTTCCAGTAGTGTCTGACCTGATACATACATACATACCTATGTACACATTCACATACGTACCTGCGAACACAAATGCTTGACCTACACGGACCTTACTGCTTATCATTCTCTAAAAGAGCCCAGAAGTTTGAACAAGTACCATAATGAATTCTCACTACCAGAACGTTATCACCATGCATATGTAAGCCACCAATTATACCTGTAATATGGAATACCTTCTTGTTCTCTGTGCTATTTGAGGAATTTCATCAGAAAAATCTCGATGCCTGCATACAATGAACATTATCAGGGACTGTACTTGCCAAAATAATTACCAGTAGCAAAATTGCTTGTTGGTTGAACAAGTTGTGGGTTTGATCCTGATTACAATTTTTAAATGAGCCTGGGAAATACGGAGAAAATGTTTAAAGAATTTTTTTTTAATCCGTGACATGGTCATTGTAATAATGTTCATTGAGTTAGACAGTCAATTCTGCTATCTGTAGCTTTGTTATCTATATATTTCAGGTACACATGACATTCAATATGTGGAGGCTAAATTGGATAATGAATATGGAACAATTGATTTATTTATAAAGTTTTCTTTAAATTCGCAAGCCTCTGGATGTTTTATGATTGCATTTAATGGTCAATATGCTATATATATGGCTCCAAAGCGTACAGATATAAAGGAACAAAATTTGAATGTAATTCTTGATGAACTTCCAGCAGGCAATTATACCATATATGTGTATGACTTGGAACAGTACGGCGTGCTGGCATTAAATAGCACTGAAGCTGCAAAGCTACACACTGTATTAAAAGCTGGTTCATCTTTCACTAAAGGTACTCTTTTTATTAGAACTTGCTATACTGCAGGTTTCATTATAGTCATTGGATAATTTAGCTACAGCTAATGTGCCATCATTCATTTCTTAATTATGAATAATGCAAGACTGGCAGAATGAGAACACCTGTTATAGCCAAAATTAATTTGACCGTAGTTATGCGCTCTAGTTTTCAGAACTAAACTGAATTACATGTTTCTATATTATATGATCTGTGCATGCCTTGTTTGATATTTTTAATGAAAAAATAAGGAAGTAACATTACTGATTGAAGTTGGGTGTAATTTAGTTAATTAATATTTTTCATTGTCTCTGTTAGCTACAATAAAAATTGGGAAAATTTTCCATTGCCTATTTCATTAAAAGCCATTAAAATTACAAAGAATTCCATGCTACATGACAGAAATATTCAGAGCACAAAACAATTCTTAAGAAAATTGAGTGGATAAGATGATTGGAGCTCTAGATTTTGGTGGCTTACACATTTAAAAAATTTATAAATCTGGCTGATACATTATATTAGCTATCAATTTAGTTACATAAAAATGGTGGTGGTAAAGACTCTAACCGAATTAAAAAAATCAAATTGTTAATATTGCTATCTTTCTATACAAATACTAAATCTTTCTTACTATTTTATTCACAGTTATTTCCTCACCTAATGTAAAAATATACGATCAAAATAAGGTAATATGCGTGGAATGCTCAGTTTTGACATCTTCTGACTCTTTGGGCTGTATTATATTCATATTTTCTAAGCAAAACTCACAATTATCTTTTAAGAGAGTGCCAAGAAGTGTTAAACTATATTGCGACAAAAAAGAAAAGTTTCTGGGACACTCTCTGGCAATTTTTGATTGGACAGATAATGACAGCATTGGAGTTACACCAGTCACTATTTTTGATATAAATTTTGATTTTCGTGTGAACTCCAGTACAAATAACACATTAATAGAGTCAAGTAAGTATTAATTGATGTTATGTGATAATAATAATGAATAAATAATCTCAGGTTATCCATTTGGCATTTTACAGTGGTCATCATTAGCAGGTGCGTAGTGTTTAATAAAGATTTAGATCACTTCAATTAATTTTATGAATAATCTTTGCTTATTTTGATACATATTTATTATATATTATGATTTGTTGTTAAATGTCAATGCCAATTATTCATTGCATTTTTACTCAATAGCAATTCTCAATTTATTTTTGAGTAGGTGGAGTGGCTTTGTGTGTAACATTTATTTTGATATGTACGGGGACAGTAGCATTGTGCTACAGAAAGAGCAACAAAAGAAAGAGTAAGTAAAATTACCCTGACATCTGATCCGTATACTAATGTAAAGCCCCAACGTTGACCCATTGCACATATTAGACATAATAGTCACTGTTGAATGCTTTATAATGTGTATTTTCTGAATTGTCTGTTGTCAGCTCATTAGTGTCATGTGCATATATAAGTCAAGTGTCTCTACACTATTTTAGTATTATTTGTTTTGGCTGAGCCCTAGGTCTAGCCCGGTTCTCTTCAGTTAGATTTTTTCTAATGAGACCATTGAATAAAGCAAATACTTAAATTGTTCTGGTTATGTCAAGTTTGGCCAAAAAATCTCTAAGTTTTGGTACTTGAAAGTACTTGAGCATAGGACACCCACAACTAGCAAGACATCAGTTATATGGAATTCATCAGAAATTTATTTTACAATACTTACATAGGATCCAGTGTTGGCCAAGAAAGTATAGGAAGTAAGTCGCCCTTAAAATTACAGAAACAATAAATATCACTTCCCAAATGTATATGCCTAAATCCCAGCCTTATTCAAGCAATAATACAATAATAAGCTATAAAGAAATGATATTACACTTTCATAATAAAACAGATATAGAATTGTCATATGGGGCAAGTGACCTTTCATATTTTGTAATTTATTTTGACTTAGTTCCCATAATTTCTTGGGCAGCCCCAAATCATATTTACATTCTTAATACTTGCTTCTTATGTGAAACATTGCAGGAGCATAGCCAATATTTTTGATAGGTGGGTTCGTTTTAGGTTGCTCACTTGGTTTTTCTCAATTTTGATTTCCAAATAGGCTGAACCAGTGTCTACAGTTGTATGAAAAACTGTGCACTATTAATTTTAAGACTAGTCCACTTTCATTTTAATTTAACTATTCATGATTGAGGATTATATTATGTATAAGCTGAAATTTTTGATAGGGTTAATGAATTTTTTTTGTTTACATAACTGAAGATTGATGATTAGACAGCTGTAGAGTTATCTACTTAAAAAAAGAACACATGCAACACACAATATGCAGTATTGAATACTGGAGGAGGTAGTACAAGAATCTACCTCTGCAAAAACAAACAATTAACTATTCCAGTAATTTCCTTGTTATGACGATACTAGAGGACTTAACCTTTAAAATATAGCTTTTTCAAGATAAGCCTACTTAATTTAGTTGCATGCAGGCTGGCCTCTCCTATTGTATTATGTCTTCACACAAACAATCCTTCAATAAGTCTTAGTTCAGCTACTCACTTCTATCCTTGAAAAACCTTTTTAGACTGGGCATCTCACAACCTAACAATACTTTACCGGATGCCAGGTAATTTAATTTTTTTCTCTTATTTCAATTTTCTGGGGATTGTTCTACTGAGCCCCTCAATCCTATTCAGGCTATGCTATTGTATAAAGTTCTATATAAGGGCATAACCCAGAATATATTGTGTCAAGGTGAAAAATGTCAACTCTCAAGTTATGTCATGAATTTCTATTGTAGAACACATTACATTAAGTTGATGAATACAAATCTGGGAAACAAATCCACAAGTAGGAAAAAAAATTATGAGTACCATGAAAGAAAAGATAATATAACACAGATGGTTGGCTATAAAAACATAAAGAGTAAAATACTGTTTGCCTTTAATACAGCTAAATTCAACTATACTGGATGTACAGCATACTAGGTATTAAAATTCGAGGATTGTACTTTGACAAACACATGACAGTGATAGTAGATAGACTTGATTATTAAAAAATGTAAGAGCTATTTGTGTTAACTTAATTTTAATTTTAAAGATGGTGTAGGAATTAAAAAAAATGTGAGTTGTTCTGGAGGGTTCTCTTTACATGATTAATTTTTTTTAATATTTGAATATAAGCTAGAGGTCAAAGGACATGCCTGGAAGTACCAGAACTTCTGGAAACAATTCAGAATGCAGTAAATGAGGCTATAGACTTGATCTACGAAGGTTAACATTAAATTGTCTATGTTTCAGTAGTCAAGTTTAATTAAGCCAACTCTTTCAAACTCAGAGTTATCATAATGGCATGCTTTTTATATAATGTACATCTTAACAAAGCCTCAACTTGTTATGAAAGTGGTAAGTATGTATTAAAACTCTTCAATTCTTTATGCCAGCCTAGCACTTACTTTATCACCTTCATTGCGAAGATAACGAAGATGATGTAGCACTTTCATCGTTCACTATTATTTAAAAAGGCATCACCTGATTCAGCATCCATTGCTCAAGACAATTCTATCATATATCTGAATTTATACAACAGTAACAAAAAAGTTTTAATTTCTAATAAAAAAATGCAAGAAACACCCAATAATATTTATTTAAAATATATTGTTGAGCATGGCTAGTAATAGCATTGAAATTACATACAATATACATTCTTTTCCTAGGTTCATAACCCTTCTCTTTTTTTTCTTTGTTCGACTCCAGTATTCAGTCATTATAATTAGAAATTTACGTAACAAGACTAAGGAAGGTAGGGGCACTAACCACATCCACATTCCCTAGAACAAACATGTCACCATACCTTCCACATACTGTGTGTGCTAAGTGGCTCTGGCTCTGCCAGACAGTGAGTATGTATTCATTAGCTGAGCCGGGCTTGTTAAGCATCTGTAGTAATGGCTTTATAAAGTGTCATCTGTACTGAAGATGGTGGTGTGTGTTAATGAATACATTGGTCAAGAAAAAAATAAGGAACGATTTAAACAAACTAGTGGTGGTTCCTGTGGCTTCACTGTTTCAAGAATTATTAGTTCATGAAGTGTTTTTTTTCAGTTATTCATACAAATTCCTAACATTTCATTCCATCATGAATAATGTTAAGTAGTACCCCACCACACAGTGGCACTTGATGTTATAACTTTAGAAAGATAGAAATGCAGTAGCATAATTAATGTACTGCTATTATCCTCTGCCGCTCTACATCACATAAAACATGAAATACCATAACTATTAGATTGCTTTGTCTGGTGTTAAATTGTAATTCACTATAATAAATGCTACCATAGACATACCTAACAACATGTAAGTCTGAAACTTGATATTGTGTATATAAGACAGTTAAAAATCTCGTGTACAAGTGGCACTAAAATGTTATCCCAAGTAGTGTTCTTTCTCATCTGAGTGATACATGTCTATTTATTATGTGTACTGTTGATGTATTTACTTACAATTATTATTATTCTTGTATTATACTTAATATTATTTATATTCTTTCCACAAGCATATAATTTGATGTGCTTTCTCTAAAGGAAAATCTTTGTCATCAGATGAATCAAGGGAATCAAGCATGCATAATGTGAAAAAACTTGCCCTACATTCAAATCCAGCGTATGAGTGTTGTGCACCTAAGAAGACAAGTGATGCCATCATATACGAAACTATTTCATGAATATTATAACTTTATTCATTATGCTTTTGTAAAATGGGTGTGTCTGTAGTTTTGACAAACAAACAAGTATTTTGACTATTCAATTATGACGCTTACTAGTTATTGTATTGTATTTTTTTATGTGCTATATTTCTGCAAAGCATCAAGGAATCCTTGTAAGTTGTGCTTAATATCGAACTAAGAAAGCTTAAAATGAATTTAATCTATATGTCATTCAGTTGCTTACTCTCCTAGTAATCAGATCGTTACCTACAATGCAAATGCTACTTTTCACTGTGGGTTGGATGAATACTTGAAAAATGTTTCGGATATTAAAAAAGCGGTGTGGGAGTTTAAGTACAATAATATGGTGATATCACCTTATTCAATATCTAACAGTAAGTTTTTTGGGATTTATTGTACTGTTTAAGTTGAACTGTGAGTTGTTTCATTCTTTGTTGGTGTTCAGAGTTTTTTTAGTTTACATTGTAGTGTTTTTTTTATCCTCAAATTATTTTGATGTGGTACATTTATTGGAGTACTATTAGCAATTACCTGTCTCTATTATCTTCTCTATTGTTCTTTCTTGTCTAATCAGCAGGGGAAGCTAACCTTGCACAATGTTAGTTGTGAGATAATTCCCATCTTGTCTCCTCCTCCCTCCTCCACCCCCCCTCCCCCCATCCCCCTGCTCCCAAACGTTTTTTGCTCCTTCACTGCTGCTACACAAAACTTGCATAATTAATACTGTAAGGGACCTGAAAATACATGCACCTTTAACACCCATAAGTTGCACTACATTCTAGTGAATCAGCCAATAATGACTGCAGAGTAAAAGAAAAACAGGCTCTCTCATTTGATATACACACAATGTAGGCATACTAGTTATGTGCTTGATCACAAATGGCGAGCGAGCCTAAAGACTATACTATTTTATATGAATGATTTTGACTTCTAACACTGAAGCTACTGACAATAAGGTCCAGTTTTTAAATTTCGCATACAGGGTAAAGGGATTTCAGTGCCATAGTAACAACTCTCTGCAACTGCTTGAATTGAAGGAAAAAAAACAACAACAAAACAATACACGTTATTTAAACGTTTTCGTTGTGATATTCTTTAGCTAAGTAGTGGTTGTAACACACAATGTTTTGACACAACTGGACATGCACCTACACAGACTTACCTTCGTGGTAGTCTAGTGGACAATGTATTTTCAAGTAAATACTGTTGAGCACGGCTTATAACCATGACAAAGAGCGCATTGACTTACCACCGCTACTAACTCGAATAGAAATGGAAGTCCCTTAAGTTTTCAAGTTTTAACTGCACCCGCAAAATAATTCAAAACGGTAAAACAATTCAATTTCTAGGGTGATACGGGTACTGATCGATAAACCAGAGGATTCTGTTTAGTGCAATTTGGGACGGGGTTGACCACATAACTAACATAAAAACGCTAGGGTCAAAGTACAAAATGACATACATACGTCCATACATATACAAATAAATAAACTAGTGGTGTGCTTGAGCACAAATGGCGAGCGAGCCTGATAGTTAGGTAACATAACATTAAGTATTGTTACTATGTTTTAGCTTAGTTCATGCAAACACTACAATAGCAGTTATGACCTTTTATTTCAGCAAACAAATAAAAAATCACTCTCTTACCTGATTAATGGTAACTTTTGCATCTGCCATTCTGATAATCTCAATCACCAGTAACTCTTGAACAAGCTCTCAGCTACTGTTCAGGCTTGAGCCTTCGCCCCCTGCACATTGCGTTATTGTTGAAGTTCGTCGATGTTCGTCATACGTCGAAGATCGTCGATGTTCGCCCGTTCTTCAAAACTTGTTTATTTGGCGAGCGTGGACAATGTATTTTCAAGTAAATACTGTTGAGCACGGCTTATAACCATGACAAAGAGCGCATTGACTTACCACCGCCACTAACTCGAATAGAAATGGAAGTCCCTTAAGTTCTCAAGTTTTAACTGCACCCGCAAAAGAATTCAAAACGGTAAACAATTCAATTTCTAGGGTGATACGGGTACTGATCGATAAACCAGAAAACTCTGTTTAGTGCAATTTGGGACGGGGTCGACCACATAACTAACACAAAAACGCGAGGGGGGTTAAGGTACAAAATGACATACGTACGTCCATACATATATACAAACTAGTGGTGTGCTTGAGCACAAATGGCGAGCTAGCCTGATAGTTAGGTAACATACAACTAAGTATTGTTACTATGTTTTAACTTAGTTCATGCAAACACTATAATAGCAGTTATGGCTTATTATTTCAGCAAACAAATACAAAATCACTCTCTTACCTGATTAATAGTAACTTTTGTAGTATCAAACATCTGCCATTCTGATAATCTCAATTACAGTAATTCTTGAAGAAGCTCTCAGCTACAATAAAAAATAAATAAATAAATAAACCAGTGTTATTATTTGTAATTTTAGAAACAAATATGGAATTACTACTTACCTCAATTTCCTGAGTATTGATAACTTCTGCAGTATCAAATTGAAGTTACTTTGACTATCTGAATTACCTTGAATTCTTGACAACAAGCTCTCAGCTACAAAAAGAAAAGACAATCAATTTTAGCACACAAATACAAAATTACTTTCTTACCTCATTTTCTTGAGCAGTGGTAACTATTGTAGTACCAAATTTGAGCCATTTTGACTATTTGAATATACCACTCACTGTTGACAACAAGCTCTTAGCTACAAAAAAGAAAGGCCACAGTTATTTTTGCATATTTAGCTAACAAATGGTTACGTACTTACCTCAGCTTCCCTGGAGTAGTAGTAGCTTCCTTAGCATTAATACTACGGCATTCTGACTAACAATGGCTCTTGACAACCAACAATCGGCACTCCGTATCCCCCCTAAAACGGCGCGAAGTTTGAAATTAAGTCTGGAAAAGGGTCTTCAATGCCATAGTAACCGGTCGAATCAACTTTTTGTTTCTTGAAAAGCAAGCGTTTTCGCAGGAATTTTCACACACTTTGGCGCTTAAGTATAAAGTACGGCTTGCTTAATGCTGTAGTTTCAGAATAAACTGGGGTCAAGCCTAAAAAGCCGTGTTTTTTGGAGAAAAAAGTTCTACGCGCGCGCGTTTAAGGGGCATATGTACCATCCCACATACATATAATTAGCGAGCGAGCGTAGCGAGCGAGACACTTACAGGGGTAACACAATTGAAAATCGGGGATGTTTGTTTATTGGCGAGCGAGCGTAGCGAGCGAGACACTTACAGGGGTAACACAATCGAAAATCGGGGATGTTTATAAATTTATTTGTATATATGTTTGGACGTACGTATGTCATTTTGTACTTTGACCCTCGCGTTTTTGTGTTAGTTATTTGTTCGACCCCGTCCCAAATTGCACTAAACAGAATCCTCCAGTTTATCGATCAGTACCCGTATCACCCTAGAAATTGAATTGTTTACCGTTTTGAATTCTTTTGCGGGTGCATTTAATACTTGAAAACTTAAGGGACTTCCATTTCTATTCGAGTTAGTGGCGGTGGTAAGTCAATGCGCTCTTTGTCATGGTTATAAGCCGTGCGCACAGTATTTACCTGAAAATACATTGTCCACTAGACTACTACTGCGAAGGTAAGTCTGTGTAGGTGCATGTCCAGTTGTGTCAAAGCATTGTGTGTTACAACCATTACTTAGCTAAAGAATATCACAAAGAAAACTTTTAAATAACGTGTATTGTTCTGTTATTGTTGTTTTTTCCTTCAATTCAAGCAGTTGCAGAGAGTTGTTACTATGGCACTGAAATCCCTTTACCCTGTATGCTAAATTAAAAAACTGGACCTTATTTTCAGTAGCTTCAGTGTTAGAAGTCAATAAAAATAGTATAGTCTTTAGGCTCGCTCGCCATTTGTGCTCAAGCACACCACTAGTTTATTTATATATATGTTTGGACGTATGTATGTCATTTTGGGACGGGATCGAACGCGGAGCGAACACAAAAATACGGAGGGTCAGTGTTCACTCCGCGTTCGACCCCGTCCCAAACTTCACTAAACATAATCCTCCGGTTTAGCGACCATTACCCGTATCACCTTAGAAATTGAATTGTATACCGCTTTGAATTATTTTGCGGGTGCAGTTAAAACGCAAAAAACTTATGGGAGCTCCATTTCTATTCGAGTTAGTCGCTATTTGTCACAGTTATAAGCCCTACTCAACAGTATTTACTTAAAAATGCATTGTCCCCAATAGACGAACCACGAAGGTAAGTCTTGCGTAGGTATGTTCAGTTGTGTGAAAGTATTGTGCGTTACAACTACTATTAAGTATAACACAAAGAAAATTTTAAATAACTTGATTTGATTTTGTTGCTTCTTTTTCAATTCAAACTGTTGCGGGAGCGGTTACTATGACATTAAACCCCTTTACCTCATACGTAATTTAAAAACTCGACTTTATTAATAGCTTGAGTGTTAGTTGTTAAAATCAAATTTAACAATAGTGTAGTTTAAGGCTCGCTCGCCATTTGTGCTCAAGCACACCGCTAGTTTATTTATATATATGGACGTACGTATGTCATTTTGTATTTTGTGTTCGCTCCACGTTCGACCCCGTCCCAAACTTCACTAAACAGAATCCTCCGGTTTAGTGACCATTACCCGTATCACCTTAGAAATTGAATTGTTTACGGCTTTGAATTGTTTTGCGGGTGCAGTTAAAACTCAAACTCTTATGGGAGCTCCATTTCTATTCGAGTTAGTGGCGGTGGTAAGTTAATGCGCTATTTGTCACAGTTATAAGCCCTACTCAACAGTATTTACTTAAAAATGCATTGTCCACTAGACGAACCACGAAGGTAAGTCTTGCGTAGGTATGTTCAGTTGTGTGAAAGTATTGTGCGTTACAATTACTGTTGCGGGAGCGGTTACTATGACATTGAAATCCCTTTACCTCATACGTAATTTAAAAACTCGACTTTATTTTAATAGCTTGAGTGTTAGTTGTTAAAATCAAATTAAACAATAGTGTAGTTTAAGGCTCGCTTGCCATTTGTGCTCAAGCACACCACTAGTATACATATAACATATACCCGATTTTGCATTATCCATACCTAATACTGTCTCGCTCGCTACGCTCGCTCGCCAATAAATAAACATCCCCGATTTCGATTGTGTTACCCCTGTAAGTGTCTCGCTAGCTACGCTCGCTCGCCAATAATTTGCAAAAGCAGTTACTATTGTTTAATAACCAAGTTCTTAAATTTTCAGCTTATAACAGTAATAATTTTGTTCTATTTATGAATATAAATTCTAACTCTTCTGGTTAGGGCATTTTAAAGTGGCCTGCTTGCATCTCTAGCATTCTTCAGGCATTTCAAGGGCTTATTTATGGACGTAAAAAATTAGAACGAACCCGTATACACACCTAGGACTGATCCATGCTATTTTATACACAGCAATACAGTCGTTACGACTTTCTGAGGACTTCATGGCATTATCTGGCTTAAGTACTGGAACTAAAGAACGCAAGCAACAAATGTGAATCGGGCGTGCTAAACGTTTGAATGGGCGTGACCGTATATCAGCACTCGTCGTAGTCTCTGCCTTTTCTAGTTTTCTCAAAAACTAAGCCGAAATTAAAAAAGTGGCGGAATTAAAGGGACTTAAATCCATCTAGCCTGAGCTCCTCTTCCCTGAAGGCAAAAGTCCATCATTAGAGATCCCTGTTGACAGAGTGAGTGAATTTATGAATGAATGACAAACTAATGCGTGAGAGTTATAATACTTGACATAAAGTTTAGGAATTCTTAGGAGAAGACTTTGAAGGCATTAACAGGAAAATATTTTTTACTGGACCTACTTTAAAAAAAACCTCTTCTCTATGCTGTTATTTGTGCTATTGTTAATTCATTTTGTGTTAAGTACTCTGCAATTAATTTATTGTGATGTTTTTTCAATGGCTGTAGGAAACATAACAAGTTTTGATGACCAAGGTTATATTAATTTCACCATGACTATATATGTTGGACCTAACAACAGTGCAATTAGAAACAATACGGAAATTTATTGCAAAACTGTTCCAAAATATCCTAGTATCACTACTAGTACAACATTTAGTAATTCTGCATTTCTTATTATTCAAGGTAAGCATGTATCTAATATTGTGAGAGTTATCTCATTGATTGTACTGGTGGTACCTTTATCTTAATACCCTACTTTAATAAATTTATAAAGTTCTTGCAGTACAATTTTGTGTCCATTTAGGTATTGTTGGCTAAATTCTAAGCAATCTAGTAAAGCTAATAACTACTTGTGCATAAATATAAGCCTGTTGAACTAGAATCCATTACAATGGTGTAGAATATTATATTGAAGCTTTGTCTTATTACAGTCACATAAATAATTATTAGCTCATTTTTTTTAGTCAAACAGCTGCAGTAAGTGGTTACTTGGAACCACTTTTCTATATGTATGTAATTTAAAAACCCGACTGTTCTTTAGTAGCTATGGAGTGTTAGAAATTAAAACTAATCATGGTGTAGTTCTTATGTACCTGACTAGGGAGGCTCGCTTTCTATTTGTGCTCAAGAATACTACTAGTGCGGGTAAAGATTGTAAAAAAAAAAAGATTCTGTACAGTGATGTTTGAGATGGGGTTGGTCACCAAGTGAACAAAAAGTACGACGGTGTACAAAAGTGACATCCGTATACGTCTTAACATACAACTGTTCCAAATTTTTGTTGTGTTAACTCAGATAATGTCTCCTCATTGCTCACTCACTAATAATTTGTTAAATAATATATATATTCTTTATGTGTATCTCACAAAAGTTATTTAGCATTTGAATTTAACATGCAATATATATTTTTAGGAATACCAGAACCTGTAAGGACAATTAACATTGTAAATCAAACTACAAATTGGGTGATATTTAATTGGACTGCTGTATGCAGTTTGCCTCTGAATGACTCCAGCCATGGTACAAGATATTATGTTGAGGTTTTAAAGAAATATAATATGTCCTGCTCTACATCGACCTGTCAAAAAATGAATTTATCTATTACTCAAAAGCATCATTTCTGCAATTATTATAATGAAACACAATTCAACTATACTTTTCAAGATCATGATACCCCTTGTCATGAATTATTATTGAAGGTTGTTGCACAAAATGGCCCTGAGAATACACCCAATTCTGGTAATCCGACTTGCCAAAAATTTTACAGATATAATGGTAAGTCCCAATATTAAAATAGTTGTAATAAAATTAATCTTGTGTATTTTAAATTTTTTTTATATTCAAGAACCAAAAAATTACAGTGAGCAAAATGTAACCATCACTGCATCATTTGTGGATGGAATTTTTACATCCATTATTAACATTGAAGATGTAAGTTATTTGAAAGTGGAAAAATACCAAATTGCAATGTTTGAAGTTGGGATGTATGTTTATAAGATATAATATTTTACTGAACAAAAGAAGCATTAATTATAATAATAAATGCCTGGCTGCTTTTAATAGTATTTGTGATAACTAATTGTAGATTATCTGAGATGTTCATTTAGCCGGGAATCATACAGAATTTAATATTAATAATAATCTATGATATTTTGGCAAGCAAGCAAGACAGTAGTAGGGGTAGTTATTTAAAGATTGGGTATATGTGTACATTATATGGAGTAGCACTTGAAATTGAAGATAATTGTCTATATGTGTGTGTGTGTATGTGTGTGTGCATGTGTGTGTTTGTGTGTGTGTGTGTGTATGTGTGTGTGTATATGTGTGTGTGTGTGTGTGTGTATGTGTGTGTGTGTGTGGACATTGCATGTCATTAACCTTGCATGTAGGTTTGTTGGAGGTCAATCTGTCCCATACTCCACAAAACCAGTTTACCAATATCTAATTGGAAATTTTAATAGTTTTACCCCTTGGATTAGGTTTTCTCTGACATATCTGAATTTTTGCAGACACAGTTAGTTCTCACAAACATACCATTACAATTAGTAATGGTGGTAATATATGCTAGGTTTGTCAATACTACCTACACAACAATATTGTTCAGTCAAGTCACAAAAAAAATACAAAGTCTTGTATTGGTATATCAAGAGAAAAAGTGAGTGAAAGCATTGGGTTTTACACCTACTGCTTTAGCTAAAGTATAACACAAAAAGAATTACATAATGATTAGTGGCTTAACACTACATGTAAGGCTTGCCATCAGTTTTTCTGCCACAACCAACAACCAAAAGTCTTGATTCCGGGTTAGGCTCAAAACTGTGCTATAATTCCTAACAATTGTCTTTTTTAAACAGTCATAGTGAATGGCTACTGTGTCATTGAAAACCCTTTACCATACTTTAATAGCTGAGTCAGTCATTTTTTTAGTTGCTGGATTGCTATTTTTAGGAAATATTGGTCATTTAGATTATAAATAGGATTGTTTTCTGTCTATTTGATACCTCAAAGTATTGCATCTTATATTTCTTTTGTAGAGAATAAAGTTACAGGATTGTTTAATCTAAAGTATGTAGCTATAATATATGGTACTTATTACATGAGTCAGAATGTGATATGGCAAAATATTTCTGAGCAGGTCAAACACCCAGCTGATATTTTAGCAGCTGCTCTAACCTGATTGGGTAGGCTCCACTAGAGTAACGTAGCTGTAAAAACCCAGAAATCTGGTAAGCCAAACCTAGTTGTTATAACTACTTGGATAATGAGGTTGCTCAATATAGCCATTAGATTACACTACCTCACATACCTACCATAACATTGTGAAGATATCTAGCGTTACATGAGTCAGAATGTTCTATGGTGAAATATTTCATGAGCATGCTAATTTACTTTCATGAGCCTGAGACAAGTGAAAATACAGCCTGGGAGTGAACTATCTTACCTTATTACTCTGACTGAGTGTAATAAGTGGCTTAATCCATGCTGATAACACCATAATGTGAGTTATCTCACTGTTCATTTACCTAAAAATAGTGTTGTAAAGATATCTAGTAAAAATATATATTATTAGTTACTTTCTTTCATTGGGCGAGTAAAGGAGCCCTGAGTTTCAATTGAGATTTTGGTGTATATATAAATATATATATATGACCAAACACAGAGGTTAATTATTTATACTAAAATCCGTGCTTGAGCAAAAATAACGAGCGAGCCTCCTGAGTTAAATTACATAAAACTAAGTACTGTTGCAGGATTATTTTTTAACTTCTAATATTCCACCACTAAAAACAGTTAAGTTTTTAATTACTATATCATGAGGACATGAATAGCTACTACTGTAGTAGCCAAAAAGTGGTGTAACGGCACCTAAACACATTTATTTGTAGTTAAACATTTGCTTTGTGTTATTCCTTAGCTAAGCTATATTGCACAACACTATCATTCTTACCTGTTTACTGGACTTACCAACACAAGACTTACCTTCGAGGTTAGACCATTGGACAATGAATTTTCAAGTAAGAACAACACTGTTGCATAGGGCATATACTATGACAAAGAGCGATTTTCAATAGTGTTGCCCCAGAGAGTGTCACTCACTTCGCTTGATCATGAAATATTCAAGTCACTGGAGGATAAAATATAATGCCTTTTATCTACTATAGTTCTGGTAATAGTCAAGTCAAAAAGAGAATGCACTCAAGTCTTGTGTTGATATCCGGTAATATGTGTGTGTTTGTGTGTGTGTGTTTAAATTTGTTGTGTGTTGCCAAAGAATAGTTCAGGTAAACTACAAAATAGTTTTAACTAGCAAATTAATATTATTAGCAATAGGCATTCAAGTATAATTTTCAGTTAGACAGCTTGCTCGCCATTTGTGCTGAAGCACATATCATCACTAGTATATCCCCCAAAATGATTTTAAACTCATAATTTTTATATTACTTTTTGTGCTGCTTGTTATGGTAGAGAAAGCCATAAAATATGATAAAATGCTTTGATTATTATTCATGTGATCTGTACACTACTTATTGTATATAATTAATAGAGAATTTTTTTTACTAATTATAAACTGAATAGTTAGCTAATGGGAGTCATAATAATACAGTATTGTCATTATTGATGACTGTGAAATTCTTAAATTATATATTTTCAGGAATCTCTTCAAATGTGTAATAATACGTGTATTGGTAATGCTACGAGAAAGAGTAATTATGATTTGAATGTAGGTAATCATCTGCAGTGCTACAATAATATAATAATACTAACAGTTTCTCAAAAAATAAATCAAACACTTCAGTTTGATCACACCTACTCTATAAATATTTCTCTTGTTAACAGTGCAGGAGATGGTAATCTAACTGGAATTGTAATTCGTAAGTGCTTATCTCTAAATTTTGATTTTGTATGTAACTTTTTTATGTATGTATGTATATAGAACCTTCAGAAAATATTGTCCACACTAAAATTGCTGTTACACCCACTGAAATCTTAGTGACTGTTACTTTCACTAACACAAGTTCATCTTTTGGACCATTTGTTCAACTTTTGCAAGTGTTTGATGATGCAGTCAGCAATGACACAATGTGTGGAAATGGCACTCAAATTAAAATTGTAAAAACACAAAATACAATAGTTGATGCTCATTTTTATAATATAGATAAAGGAAATTATACTTTAGCGTTGTGGGCTTTAGATAGGAATGGAACATCAATACCTAATGAAGACAAGCCACTATTATATCCAAATCAGATAGAAAGTATTAATACTATAGGATCAGGTAAATAAATTATTGCATTTTATCAATTAATGCACTAAATTAGTTCATTTTGTCCTCCTAATGTATTTCTACATTTGAGGTGTAATCAGATAACAGAGGTATGAATTAAAATGTTGGTAGTGCTATTCCCTCAAGGAGCTACCCAAGTAATATGTTAAATTTTCTTAAATTTACACTTCGTCTATTTACTGTACTTCCAATAATCAAGCTACTATGAATCTATCACTAATTTGATGAATTAGAGCTAGAAAATGAATTTGATATGTACTATGGATCATGTAACAAAAGCATGTGCATAATATCTTTTTAAGTTAAAATGGGAGAATTAAGTTTGCAGATCTGTGTAATCTGTAATAATAAAGAGCATGTTTCATGATTGAATAAGTCAAGCAATATTAAAGTTTTATTTATGGCTCAAAATTATGCAAAATTTCCTTAGAATTACGTTTATTTTCATTCATAAAAAGCTGGGTTAGTGATTGCTATAGTATTGAAGACCCTTTACCATTCATAGTTTTAAAGTCTGCCATTTCGTAGTAGTAACTGATAGAGTACTTGTTACCAAGAGCCACTGGTTTCAAACAGAATGACTAAATAGCTACTACAGAAGATATCAATATTTGTAAAAATGAAGCCGAGTAGCTAGGTAATTCAAAATTTTAGAAAATTGATCATTTTTGTAGCTGAGTACTTGTTGTCAAGTGTTATGGGTAATTTAGATGGTCAGAATGGATTAAAATAATGCTATAGAAGTTTCCTCTACTGAGTAAATTGAGGCAAAAATAATTCCGTACTCGTTGACAAAAATTTATTGTCAACACCGTTTTTAGATCACATAAAAAGACCCTTATTATCACAGTCAAAACTAGAAGCTAGAATGTTAACTTGAGGTAGTTAGCAGGCTTGCTCACCGTTTTGTGCTGAAGCACACCACTGGTAGCTATTTATGGATAGTACATATGCCCCTTTAAGGGGCATATGTACTATCCATAAATAGCTACCAGCTTAAATGTGTGTGAGGCTCATATTTTCTCATAACTCAGTTTTTTGGATATGCCACAAAGTAGGTTAGGGACTAAATAGTGTTATTATTTCAGATTTGATATTTTTTTAAAGTAACAAATATTTGTGGCTAAGGGCTACTATATGGACAGCTTTTTACCAGTCTTATCAAAAAAAATCTTGTTAGCTTTAATAACGAGTGCTTTGTGAGTAGCTACTGGTCATTTGGAATGTCAGTTTATTAAGGTGAGAAAGTAATTTCAAATTTTTAGCTAAAATTTGTATTTACGACTGTATAGTTGTATTTTAGGAAAAAAAGGAGCCTAGTTTAGGAGCTACTGGAACTTCACTTAGTAAGAACACCTAAATTTGTACTGCACCAGCAACTATTCTACAGAAAATTGAATTAGGAAAGTATTGCAGTAGTTAGCTAAAAGGAATTGTGTAATAGCTTGTAACTTAAAATGAAACTGCTGAATTTGTAGTGCAGAGTCATGAGCTAAAACAGTAACTAGCTTTGAGCTTTATAAGTCTCTAAAATAGTAAAATTCAACCTACTTCAGATTTAAGCTTGAAATGTAGTTGTAATCTATAGAGACTGTGGTGGTGGTCTTAACAATTTTTTGCTCTTGTTAAAAGTTTTGATTATAGTGTTCAAAAGACACAAACAAATATTGGAATTATTTCCTATCATTAGCTTCTTCAATATTTGGAGTGAAACTTTCCCTACATGCTTGCATCCTGCTTCACAAATTTTTATTTCCTGGGTTGTTGTTTGTGCGATGTCATGTTGAGAATAGCTGCTCAGGTCCAGGGGTGAATCCTAGAGGGGAGGGGGGGGGGGGGGGGGGGGGGGGGGGGAAGGGGGCAAGAAGCTAGGGTATCCCTTTCCCAATCAAGTTTTGTTTGAAAACTATAAGGCCAATCTATATAATAACATGCTTGTGTGTCAGTAATGATGGTGATGACTGAAGATCGATTGTGTGTGCATTCATGAATAATTCATGAGCTCAAACAGTTTGTTAAAGCATCTTCTTTATAATGAACTGATAAAGCAGCATCACATTCAGTAGAACATGATTAATTGTAACTAAAAAGCAGCTGTAATAGTAGATAGGGAAGGTGGCGTAGGTTTCAAAAGGAAGGCGAAAGAAGCCAATTCTGCAATCCCTGCAGGAAAACTTAATCAGTAAATCAACAGATTACACCAGTGTTCAGAACCAGCCTGTCTTACTGACTATGAAAGTTTTTTATCCTGTTTGATTTGTCTTAGGGTAGTATTGGTCCAAGGAATTTCAAGTGCAGGTTATAGTGGTGATGATGAAATGTTACTCTCATGAAAAAGTACATGACTGGTTTTTATAATAAAAAAACCCTCTAATTACAGAGAGAGTGTAACTATGGAGTACAACTCTCACACATTTTCCCAATTAGCCCCAGCACCATCTTCTCAAAAGGCTATACATCATGAATCAATATTGCCTATGGCTAAGGCTATACAACGTAAACATTAGTACTTCATTGGGATTCATGCTTATTCATTCCATTAGCAACATAACTGTTGTACGTACTCAAAAAATACTGACCCATACCCTAACAGAATGAAAACCTGTATGTTGAAGACAGGTTGGTTTTGAATTACTTATATCTATTTTGTTGATTACTGAATGTATCATTCTCAAGCACACACAATAGACTTAATTTCGCAATGATCACAGCAGTGACACTTGCACCCAGGAATAGTCTTGTGCTTCTGTTTGCAGGAATGACTGTGCTTAACTAGCTATAAGATCTTGTTTCCATACTAGTTTCAGGGGAAGATCCAAGGGGGCCAAGGGGGTGAGGAGGGGGGTGGGGGACTGTAGGCATGGAGAATAAATTGCAAGTGCTTAGTCTATTCCCATCCTCATTGGTAGTTGTCTTGCTGTCATCAGGGTTCACTGGCATTAATATTTAAAATATTTATACAAAGGGTCATATCAAAGCAAGACTGAATACAGAACCAACTGAAAATGGCAGTGACACTACATATATCCTGAACTAAGCCAGAAACAAACACACAACACCTATTTAACAGTAATCACTACATTTAATACATTTATACACTCTAGAATTATTAACTGTTTCTGTTTGGAGCCTTTCCTCCTCCTTCTTTATCCCACCCTCTTCCTTGCTCTAGGGACTGGCCCCACATTTCCTCCCCCTTTTTATGATTTCATACAAACTTTGAAACTGTAGTGGCAAAAATCAAGTTTTATTAGACTTAAACAAGCTACTCTTTGTCAGAAGTAGTTGTGCACAATGGCTCACTTGCCATGCTGAACCACAACACAGTTTTTATACTAGTTTTATGTCATTACAATCAGGTTCCCAATCTGAGGTAATACCAAGTAATACTGGATTGCATCTTGAAAACTTAAAAGTTATTGCTGATTCCGATTATCAAAAGAAGAATGTAATTTTTTCAATAAAAGATGTTTCTAATACCACCTATCCAACATATTTCTGGACATATGGCAGCAATTCAGCACTTCAATTCGAAAATAGTGTTGACTATTGCTTTAGTGAATGCAATCTTACGTATAATATAAGGAGGTGGAGATTACTTCGAAATAACAATCAATCAAAAGGTATTTTATAACTTGTATAATTAAATAAATATAATATATTATTTTTAATACAGTAGTCACACCAATTATGATTGCGGTTGCATTCATCATAATTTGTTGTGTTATTGCTGTGATTATTCTCATTGCCATATTTCGTGAGCCGCTTAAAAGTAAGTTGAAAATTATAGCCATCTCAATTAATTAACTAGACTTTTTGAATCATAGTAAATAATCAATGGGTGGTGTGGGTCAGATAGTCTAGTCAAGATTAACCTAGTAAAATATGTAAAAGCTTGTTTTTTATATTTAAGTGTTCCCAAGTGGTCCTAAAAAATGGATTGGTTGCTCAAGTGGCAATTTTGGGAACATCAGAAAAATTGTGAAAATCTAAAATGGTCGCCATGAAAACAATTGGGTCCAAAATATTTACATGTTATAGAATAGGTCAAATAGGTATGCTAAAATAATTTCTGATGTTATTATCTAAAATGAGTCCTAAGACATTTGTGATAACTTAATTATGGTTGATTTACAAAGGAATAAAAAAAAGTTGTGGTCGGATTACTTCAACTTCTAACTACCGAGGATGCACGTGATTGAATTCCTCAATTGCTGTACATTTGTTACAGACTATGGGCATTGTATACTCCTGAAATGTGCCAAGTTTAAGAAAAATCAGCACAAAAAGGAGCAGAAACATTTATTTTTTGTGGATATCGGAGATTGAAACATGATTGCAACAGAAGTAGAGACATCCCTCATCGTTTAGAGAACAGCAGACCCGAAGATGTAAATGTAGCAAAGCATACAGATTGATTATTGATAGAAAATGGAATATGCATACATTACCATTGTTGTAATGCTTTAAAGCACCTTAAAAAATAGCAGCAAAGTAAGGCCAGTTGACTTGGAGAACATGCGCTTTAGTTGGATTGGCCAGCAGCAGCAGATTAACTTGAGCACCTCTTTAAGCAAAAGTTATGGGTTCAGTTCCTTCCTCACTTCTTTGTGGACAAAGTTACCTCTACAAAGCTAACAAGTCTGCTCTACTCAAACATCTTTAAGTGATGGGTGTTGTAATTAAATGTATAGCTTGCACAATGTTCAAATCTAGATTAAAAATCACCTTGATGTGCCTGAGAAAGCCATTGCATTAAATTTATGCAAAAGATATGAGCAATAGTTTCATTCCAGAAAAGTGGTAGCCTCCACTTTTCACTGCCAATTGTGCTATGACTGCATAGTTGGCTTATTAGGGTTCTATTTGCCATAATATTGCACAAAGTTTTCTTCATACCCATTATGTATTGGCTGCTGTAAATCATCCTTTTTCAAATGCTTGATGTTGTCTTTGGAAGATTTGTCATCTCTGCAACCTGATAGTGTCATGATCATGGCAAGGTAAACTTGCCATAGGGAGGGATCAAAATCGTCTGCTACAATTTGAATCAATTCTTGTCTGGCATCTGATATATCTTGCTGGTTGAAATCTGTAGTTGAAGGTATAGCGCCTGTTTAGCTTCTTCTGCTATGAAGACAGCGTTTCCATGTACCATTTTTATTGCTCGAGCTATATTGATACCTGATTAAAATATATAGCTAATAGATATTGCTTGTTCTCTGTTAAAATGGGGTGTTTATAATAACACGTCCAAGGTGTTTACCAGGAGGCGCTGTCTGGACACCCTATTTTTTCAAAATAAAGGAAGTGCAGCTTGAACTCAAATGTTGAAGACGACTGGCGTAATTTATTAGGTGGAGGAGCATCTAGTAAAACTCTCTGGTGTTTTGCTAGATTGGATTTTATTTTAACACTCAGTTTTGTGATAATAGATCTATGGTTTAAAAGTTGTTCGTGTGAGGAATCACCTCGTTAAATTCTGCCCAAAAATTATGGGGGGGGGGGGGGGGGGGGGCTCCAGTCCAGAACTCCCTTTCCTATGCCGCCACTGGCATCTTTACATTCACTGCCTTATCGAAACTTGAATATACAGGGTTTATCCACTATTTATGTACTGAAATATTTAACATGCAAGCTGACTTCAAATAGTGACCGGATTTGGGAAAATCCGCCTAAACGCGGCAAACAACTTTAAACAGGAGTGTGCTTCCAATTAGAATTCACTACCTTTGAAATCCATAGATCTTGCCAGTTGAATGACACTTCGGTTGCTGAAATGAATTTGGAAGTCAGGTGGCACATATAAAAATTTATGAACTGGTGATCATGAGTGGTATATTCAGACAGTGCAATGAGTACAAAAGCTATACTCATACTTCTATATTGAACACCATTCAGAGGTCCAGAAAAGCATTGTATTGGTTCCATGCCCAAGTGGATGTTACCATATACATCCTAAAGACCATTATTCATCAAAAAAAACTTAATCCAGTGAATGATGGCTATTTGTAATGGCTGCTGGATAAAAAAATATTGCTTTATTCTGCTGGCTTGTGTATGTTAGTAACTAATAAAAATGAGCATTGAGGAAAGTGTTTCTTTTCTAGAAGTACCATATTATTTTGACAAAGTTGAAAATTTTTTAGTGCAACCACTGAAGTTGATGTTGTCGGTATAAATTGACAGTGTTGAGCATGATAGAAATGTGATTTAGCTTTTGTTATAATCTGGATGTTTTGTAAAATTTTGTAGACATATAGCGCTAGGCATGTAAATATATTTACATAGTTTAGTGTAACATTTTGTTCTTATTATTTAGAAAGATATAACAAAAGACGAGTATATCATGGTAAGTATTTAAACATTATTTTATCGCAAAGTGTTTTTTAAAATACTTTGCATGTTTGTAAAACTAATGATCTCATGCATCCCTATGTATACCAGATATGCAAGCTATAACTTGGTGAAATTTGCATATTATTTAGCAATATGTGCAGTGATTTAGAAGGCTTGTTTAAAATATTTTTTTCCAAATTAACAGAAAGTTCAAATTGAAAATTGGTGATATAGTTAATGGTGTTAAAAGTATATTAATATTTAGCAATTTTATACTAATAGGTCTAAAAATATACAATAATTATCTTAGATGATATGTAATATATAAAGATGAGTGCAATTGTTGTTCTTTTAGCTAATGGTGAAAATGGAGACAATTAATCTAGTAAGTATTCAAACAAAAGATGTTATAATATACTTCACAATTTTATTCTCATCCTTTAGTCATTTGATGTATTCTCTCTCTTTCGCAGGCAATTTTTTAAACAATACAGAATTCTATTCGATTACTGGTTGACTCTAATTTCTTCCGATACCACAACTAAGTCTTGTTTGCTCAAAATTGTGAGAGAAATCTTCGGAAAAGCTTTTATTTCAAGTCACAAAATGTTGCTGCTACTGGTTACTATGGTATTGAAAACCCTTTACAATATGTAAACTTTTTTTTTTAACTCGCCGTTTTTTTGAGCTGCCAAGCCAAGTACTGCTTGTTGTTTCTCGAATGTCATTGGTAGTAAGAATAGCTTAATATTATTTGAATGAAGCAACCACTACTTGGGGAAGCTGAGGTAAGTACCTAGTTCCGTTGTTGGCTAAAATTACAAAAATAACTCTGGCCATTTTTTTTTTGTAGAGCTGAGAGTTTTAATTCTATATTTGTTTGGTAAAAGAAGTGGTCAAGTGTTATGTTTTGTTTGCATGAACTAAACTAAAATAATTATGTGACAATGCTGTAGTTTTATGTTACCTATCTAGGCCGGCTTGCTCGATGCTTGTGCTCAAGCACTCCACTAGTATATTATAATATATATGTATATATTATATGGATGGTACATACGTTCCTTAAACGCGTGTGTGGATGCGATTTTTTCATCCTAAAAACATGCCTTTTTAGGCTTGACCCCACTTTCTTCTGATACTACAGCATTAAACAAGTCTTACTTTAAACTCAAGCTCCAAATTATGAGAGACTTCCTGCGAAAATACTTGTTTTTCAAGTCACAAGAATCTACTGCGACCAGTTACTATGACATTGAAAATTCTTTACCAGACGTAATTTCAAAACCTTGTCGATTATTGGGGCTGCTAAATGCCACTTGTTGGTTGTCAAAATCCCCTGGTAGCCGGAATAGATAAATATTAATACTAAGGAAGCCACCATTACTTGGGAGAAGCTGAGGTAAGTGCAGCCCCTCAGTAAGTACAACTCTTGCTATTTTATTTGTTGGTAGAGCTGCGAGCTTGTTCACCAGTTACTAGTAATTAAGGTAGTCAGAATGGCTTAAATTTGATACTACAGAAGTTACCATTATCATGAAGTTAAAGTAAGAGAGTAATTTTGTATTTGTTTGGTAATATTATTGCTGTATACTTTTTTGCATGAACTAAGCTAAAGCATATTATGTAACAATACTGTAGTTTTGTGTAACCTTACTGGGCAGGCTCTCTCAATATTTGTGATCAAGCACACTACTAGTATATGTGTATATTTGGTACGTATGCCCCTTAAACGTGCACGGGTGCTTTTTTACTCCTAAAAACATGGCTTTTAAGGCTTGACCCCAGTTTCTTTTTAGGAGTAAAAAAGCACCCGTGCACGTTTAAGGGGCATACGTACCAAATATACACATATACTAGTAGTGTGCTTGATCACAAATATTGAGAGAGCCTGCCCAGTAAGGTTACACAAAACTACAGTATTGTTACATAATATGCTTTAGCTTAGTTCATGCAAAAAAGTATACAGCAATAACATTACCAAACAAATACAAAATTACTCTCTTACTTTAAATGTGTATATTTGGTACGTATAAACGTGCACGGGTGCTTTTTTACTCCTAAAAACATGGCTTTTAAGGCTTGACCCCAGTTTCTTTGGATACTACAGAATTAAGCAAGTCTAACGTAATTCCATATTTGTTAGCTAAAAATAGAAAAATAACTTTTGCCTTTCTTTATGTAATTCTATATTTTTAGCTTTTCATAGTTGAGAACTTGTTGTCAAGAGTGACTGGTAGATTCAGATAGTCAGAATGGCTTCAATTTGATACTACAGAAGTTACCACTACTCAAGAAAATGAGGTAGGAAAGTAATTTTGTATTTGTTTGCTAAAATTATTGGTCTTTTGTTTTTGTAGCTGAGAGCTTGTTGTCAAGAATCACCAATAATTCAGATAGTCTAAATAGCTTAAATTTGATACTACAAAAGTTACCAATAGACAGGAAATTGAGGTATGTAATAATTCCATTTTTGTTGCCAAAAATTACTGAAATAACACTGGTCTTTTTTTGTAGCTGAGAGCTTGTTCAAGAGTTACTGGAAATTGAGGTAGTCAGAATGGCTTAAGTTTGATAGTAATTGTATTTCTCAACTGCTACTATACCATTTTGAATTGACCTAATTTAAATATAAATTAGCTATGTAAAAGCAATACTGTAGTTTTATGTTACCTAACTAGGCTCGCTCGATATTTGTGCTCAAGCACATCACTGGTTTATATATGTGTGGACATATGTATATCATTAGTACTTTGACACTCTTCTATTTTTGTGTTAGCTCGATGTTTGACCTCATCCCACACTTCACAAAACATAATCCTCTCGTTTATCGATCATTACCCATATCATCCTAGCCGCTTCAAGTTCTTTGCGAGTGCAGTTAAAACTTAAACACTTACCGTAGTTCTATTTCTATTTGAGATAGTAGCGGTGGTAAGTTAATACACTATGTATTTGTCATAGTTATAAGCTCTATGCAACAGTATTTACATGAAAGTTCATGGTCCGCTAGACTAACCACAAAGGCAAGTCTCGTGTAAGCATGTTCAGTTGTGTGAATAGTATTGTTTGACAACTACTACTTTGATAAAGAATAAAATGTTAAAATACCGTGACTAGTTTTTTTTTTGTTGCTTTTTTTTTTTCAATTCAAACAGTTGCAGGGAGTATTTACTGCGGCATTGAATTCCCTTTAGTATATAAATAATTTTAAAACTCGACCATTTTTAATAGCTTGAGTGTTAGAAGTTAAAATCAATAGTTTCACAATAGTGTAGTTTTAGGCTCACTCGCCATTTGTGCTCAAGCACATAATTAGTTTAGTTTGACTGGCTATTATTAAGTAATTACTTTACTATTATTTAGTTTAACTTAACTTGCTGGAGTAGCTTTTGTGATATATATGGCTAAACACATCACTGTGCATATGCATGAATGAATTGTGTGTTGTGTCATTTAAATATAAAAATAGAATTTCTACGATATTGAGGTCATTTAACAACTACTATAATTTGTCACAAAACATAATGGTTTTACTTATTGATAGTCATACATTTAAATGTACTATGTGTTGGTTCAACCATCAGCATGCACACATGAGAGGCTTATAGTAATCGTCTTATCTGTTTGTTGGGTCTGCCTGCCTGCCCGCATGTCCGTCGGTCCATCTGTCTGTCACACTCTGATTTTGGAGATTACTGACAATTAATGATTTATTTAGGTATAAACTTACTCACAACAACTATTTAAAACCATTTTATTCTGCCACTTTTAAAATTTCAGCTAAATTTTTGAGTAAGTGTGAAACCATACAAGTTCATTGTAGGTACTAGCCTTGTGGGCAATGCCCCTTTGTCATGTTGTAATCAAGAGCGATAATTTGTTTAATAGTGAGAAGTTAACCTAGTGCTGTGGTTGAATTAAAGCTTTGCATTAACACTATTGGATATTGTTCCCTAAATGTTAAGATTCTCTTATGAAGATGGCATTTATATCTACCGCTTTCTTTGCATATGTATGATAATATATTATGTAGCGCTGAGGGTTTGCACTTTTGGTGCTTTATTTTAAATCATAAATTTTCATTTTTTGAAACAAAAGTGGCTATCAGTTTTCTATAGTTACTATAGTGCTGAAGTTTAGTAAGAATGAAATTCATCAAATATTATTACCTGAATGATAAATAATTACTAGCATTTAATTAATTAATTAATAGCACAACAACTGCCGTACAGCTCGAGTAGTATAATTTGCCAACGAGAGTAGGGAGCTGAGTCGTATTAAGAGTACACAAGTTTGAGCTCATTGTCAGTATAATTTGGACATGTGGTAGATAACTGAAGTTGATGAGAGTGTGGTAACAACTTTGAGTAAGCAAGTTAGCATTAAAGTATCAATCTCATGAGCTTTTGGTTAATTCATTGCCATAAGAAGATGATTTGGAGAGGGGGGGGGGGTGGGGGGCTGACAACTAAAACTATATGTGTAGTCTACTTATGTGGTGTGTGTTCACAGATGCAAAGTCATAAGCTACTCATTTTAGACTGCATATACAACTGACATGGCCTGTAAAGGCAGGGAGGGCTCTTGGAGGCTATAGTGTGAGCTATCCCATATTCAATTGTTGTTTGATAATTTTTACTCGGTTTCATTAATTTAATAAGTATGCAGTCAACAATTCAATCCCATTTTGCAGTCATTAATTGAAAATTCTCGTTATAAGCCTACTAACTAGATGTTTATGTTTTTTGTAAATGCTGACTACTGTTAAATTTTTGAATGTGTCCTACAGAGAACTATCCAAAATACCGCTGGGCAGGGGTTCTTGCACCAGTATAAGTTGTCATTGTTTGCATTGTGCTAAGTATTAGTTGTAACACTCTATACTTTCACAAACACTTGTTAACTGGATATACCAACACAAGACTTACTTTCGTGATTTGACTATTGCTGCTAATTCTGCTACTGCTACTACTAATGAATTTGTAAGACATAACTGCATCCACAAAAATCAGGTTCATCAGACACAACCTAATTTCAAAGGGGTAACAATTGATGATATGGGTAAAGATCGATAAATCAAAAGCTTCCGTTTAGTGGAATATGGGGACAGGGTCGACCACCAAGCAAACACACAAAAACGTGAGGATCGAAGTACAAAATGACTTATGTATGTCCACACATATGTACTAACTAGTGGTGTGCTTTAGCACTAATATAGAGTGAACCTGCCTAGTTAGGTTACATAAAGCTGCTGTATTGTTGCTACATAATCTTAGCTTAGTTAATGCAAAATAGTATAAAGCAGTTGACTATTAATTTCAAAAAACAAGTACTGAATTACTGTCTTACCTGAGTAATGGTAATTACTGTAGTATCAAACTTAAGCCATTCTGACTACCTCAATAACCAGTAACTTTTGAACAAGCTTTCATCTACAAAAACAACAACAAATAATGCCAGAGTTTTTTTATTTTATAATTTTAGCCAACAAATATGGAATTAGTACTTACCTCAGCTTCCCCTGAGTAGAGATAGCTTCCTTAGTATTAAAATTAAGCCATTCTGGTACCAGTGGCTCTTGACAACCAATAAATTGCACTAAGCAGCCCCGCAAAGCAGTTTTTTAGAAATTATGTCTGGTAAAGGGATTTCAATGCCACTGTAACCATTTGCGGTAATTTTTTGTGACTTGAAAAACAAGTGTTCCACTAACAGTATCTAGGTGCTCACTTCCCTCGCTCCATAACAAATATTCGTGATTCTCAATTTGACACCACTGTATGTGTCTCGCTCACTTCACTTGCTATTCATTAGGCTCACATCCAGCCTTGAAAATGGTGACTAAGAACTAAAATTGGCCAACAGTAACTATGTCCACATGCTATATAATAGTTATAAACTGATAAAAATCGGTTTGTATTGCATTCTACAGCCCACCCTGCTTACTTTGTCGTCGTGTCTGGGATTTGTTAATCACGTACACACCTCAGTATTGGTTTAAACTGTTATATATAATATATATATATATTCCATGCTATCTTCACAATGTTATATTTCGGTACGTGACTATGAAATAACTCACAATATCACATGGTGTATCCCATGGCTGTATTGTGCAAGCTCATTGCCCTAGTAGTTATAGGGGTCTGGCTAGCAGGGATTTCTGGGTTTTTACAGCTACCTTTCTCTAGTGAAGCCTACCCAACCAGTTAGAGCAACCGCTAAAATATCAGCTGGGGGTGTGGGGAGCCCCTAGAGAGCTTTACAGCCAACTTCACACAAAGGGTTACCAATCCTAATACAAACTACTTCAGTGAAGATATCTATAAGCATGGAATATAACACTTATTGCACTCATCAGTGTGATATGGCTAGATATTTCATTCTTAGGCTTTTTTTCACTCGCCTCTGGCTTGTGAAAATATATTAGCCTGTTCGTGAAATATTTCGCCATATCACACTCTGACTATGTAATATGTACTTCAGAGTATGATATGGCGAAATATTTCACGTGCAGGCTAATTTATTTTCACGAGCCAGAGGCGAGTGAAAATAAAGCCTATGAGTGAAATATCTTGCCATATCACTCTGAAGAGTGTAATAAGTGGTTTATTCTACCCTAGATATCTTCATTACTGTAGTCTGTATTAGGATCTTTACTCACAAGTTGTAAAGTTTGCTGTAGGAGTTCCCCAAACCCCCTGCTGTTATTTTAGCTGCTGTTCTAAACCTGGTTGGGTAGGCTAAATCTGAGGAAGGTAGATGGAAAAACCAGGAAAAGTGGTGAGCTTGGCAAGTTGCTATAACTAATAGTGTAATGAGCTTGCACAATGCAGTGTGAATTAACAAGCGTGAAATATCATGAGTTATTTCACGGGTCACATACCTAAAAATATGCTTGGGAAGATATCTAGGGTGGAATATATATATATATATGTGTGTGTGTGTGTGTGCATGTGTATATATATATTCCACGCTAGATATCTTCACAATGTTATTCTAGGGCTGAATATAATTCCATGCTGATATCTTCACAATGTTATTTTTAGGTACGTGAACCATGAGATAACTCACATTGTCACATAGTGTTATCTCATGGCTATATTGCGCAAGTTCATTACCCTAGTAGTTATAGCAATAGCCTGGCTTACCAGTTTTCTGGGTTTTTACAGCTCCTTCCCTCTAGTTAGACCTACTCAACCTGATTAGAGTAGCTGCTAAACTATCAGCTATGGAAAAATATTTTAACCAAGTAGTCTTCTAAACACTGCACATTCAGTAAAGATATCTATACATGAAATAAACCACTTACTACATTTGTCAGATTGATATCGCTAGATATATCATTCTCAGGCTTTATTTTCATTCGCCTCTGGCTCGTGAAAATAAAATAGCTTGCTCATAAAATATTTCGCCATGTCACACTATGACTCATGTTATAAGTACTGTATATATTAGTTTTAACCAAATCAAAAATCCCATTATAATATTTATTTTTGTTAAAATTTTGGTATTAATAATTTATTTCTGTAATTTTGATGTTTATGTCTGTAGATACATCATCAGATGATGAAAAAAATGACACAACAGTTTAATTATTTTTGGCTAATTTTAAGATATTGAGTGGTTTATTATTGATTGATAACAACACTAAAAATTTGATAAGTAGTTAAGTGATGTTTCTCATCCATATTAGCTATTGTTGAGTACCTGTGTGGGGTCTTGCATCACAGGAATACAAAGAAACCTTTGGTCATGATGGTATGGAGGATTAAGAGTCAGCCACCACAGTAGTCTGCCACCAGAATATGCGAACACTGTATGACCTTGAGGGTACGCTTCTCCTAAAAGCCCCTCGCAATAAAGCTCAGAGGCTAAAGCCCGTTCTAAGACTTAGAGACTAACTAAGATATAAATATTTTAATGCACAGACCATAATTGTGGAATCCGTGCATGCACATGCTCGACAACAAACTGAAGCATCCGGTTGGCATTTACAAATGGTACACAAACACAGTTAGGTCCATACATCACACATAGTTACAGACTAACAAAAACAACATGGCATGACATGATACACAAGAAGTAATATATCTAGTTCTATCTTCAAGTCTTGATATTCTCTCTTTCCTCTTTGGAGAGCGGACCCACATCTCCCACGCGAAGACCTTGCCTACAGGACATGTCTGACAGCCTAGGAGTCAAGCCATCTGCACCCATTAGAAACACCTGGCCCATACTTGATGACAATCTCAGTCTTGAAACTCAGGCAAATGCATGATGGTCCATGTAAACAACCTCTGGTGACCTATATATGTAGAAATTGATATGCAACAATGCGGCCACAATAGCCGATGTCTCAGATCTTTCTTGGGTTCAGTGGGTTATTACTGGGCTTTAATTCGTGATTTTGCCTCTTACGCTGCCAGGTTTACTCCAGCTGTTTCTCTGTCAGCTCACCATATGGTTCAGCTGACTTGGGAGATGGAAGAGGCCTTTGGAAAGTTACATGAATCATTGTGTGGTCGTGTAGTGTTACAAGTCTATAGTTTCTGATGTTTTTGTTTCATATACTGACGCATCAGGTGGAGGAGCTTGTGCATGTCTTTGATGTTATTTGGGAGATGGAGGAGCTACCTGTTGCCTTTTTTAGGAGACAGCTGAGAGGGGCTGAACATTCATATTCTGTAACACTGCTTGCCAGGCCTTATTTTACCGAAGTTTACTGTAAATTTACTGCATAGTTTACCATGCAGTAAACTCTATTTCTGGAACAAAATACAAACCACATGTACAACTTGCTATGTTATACTCATGTTTTACCAATCCAGTGTAATTTTTGTTCCAGAATAAGAGTTTACTACAGTTTCCTCTCAAGCACACTACAGATATCCAGCAGTACACTTAAGTAAATCATAGACCTGCAAGCAGTGTAAAATAGCTTCAGCTTTTTCTTAGTCTTTGGCCTACCATACTCCGCCATTCCCCAAACTACTCTAGCCTCTGGCACAGCCAACCTACCACAGCCCACCTGGTGACCCAAGTAAAACTTTCAGGTGAACTCGCATTTCCTTCTTTTAACCTTCAAACTAACCTCATTCAAGCACTTCAAAACTCTCTCCAAGTATATCAATGAGCATCCCAATTCCTGCTAAAGACAATTACATAATCTATGTATTTTGAAGCAACATCACGTACAGGTCTCAAAACATTCTCAAGGATTGACTGAAAGACAGCCAGGGCATTCTTAAGCCCGAAAGGCATCTGACTTACTTGTAATTACCCATGGGACATGTAAATGATGTGAGATCCTGAACAGCCTAATCTACCACAATATCATAAAACATGACATAAGATCCAGCTTTGACAAAAACATACAATTCCCAACTTTGTCCATGATCTCTGTGAAAGAAGGAAGTCAGTGCCTCCTCAATGGGGTTATCTTATTCAGCTCACACAGTCTGATCCCTCCATCCTCTTTCCTCACTGGTACAACTGGACTACCCAATTTCACTGAACTTTCCACAATAATACCCGAGTCCAATATATTCCTAATTTCATCTTCCACAGCACTTCTAATACTCACTGGGAGGCAGGTTAACTGTAATAATGGTTGCAGATAAGATAATTTACTGATATTGAAATTGAAAGTATTTGGGGATGGATGTGAAGACAATGTGGGATTATAGCTAAAAATTGATGATAATGCTGCCAATGACTGACAGAATTTACATCGGAAGGAATGTTTCTGATAAGTCATAAAACACGTAACTACATTGTTCCATGTAAGTAATGTTCTCTTGAGAGGACAGTGATTTTTATATAGTACTGGTAAGTGTAAAATGAGGACATGCTGAATGGTAGTTTCCCCAATATATTGCAAGAGAATTTGTATCATCTAGCTATACGGAATTGTTGTATGGTAGTATCGTCAGCTCAATAAAAAAAAGAAAAAAAAGCACGTCCAACAGACAATTTGTTTTGAAACTGGAGTAAAAAGTACGTAATGAATAGAGTTAATACATTCATCTGGTGTTTTTCATGAGGACTAAGCACACCCCCCTGGGTCTGACTAAAACACGGACCGGACCGGACCCACGGACCGGACTAAATTCGCGAAAAACTCGCACACAGCGAGCGCGCATGCCCGGACTTCGTGTAAACTAGTCTCTCCACGTCCAACTTATTGATAACCCTGCTTCTTATTTGGTGGCAATGAGTGAAAGAGAAATATCGGATACTTGGCAAACGTAAGAAAAAAATAGCTCAGACAGCACTAATAAATGGGAATTATTTTGTTGTCTGTGATGCTTCCAAGTTCCATAACTACACTTTAATAAGCTTTGGTGAAATTATATAACCGTATTTAAAATAGTTGACAGTACACAACCTCAACAGGATTATCTTAAAGAATTAATGTCAACATAGCATTGTTTTATGCATTGTAATAGTATTCCATTACTTTATTACATTAAAATATAATCATTCTTGTTGCCATTGCCATAATAATAACAAGGTAGGAACCAAACAAGGACGACGCAGATACGAGAGTGGGAGGGGGAGGGTGGGGAGGAGGATGAGGGGGAGCGGAGGAGGAGGAGAAGAAGAAGAAGAATGAGGAGGAGGAGCAGAAGAAGAAGAAGAAGGAGGAGGCGGAAAGAAGGTAGAGGAGAAGAAGAAGAAGAAGACTGAGGAGTATTATTCTAATAATAATAATTATTATTATTATTATAAATTATTATTATTATCTTCATTAGAATTCCAGCTAATTAAAAAATATGCATCCCTTCTTTATTTTGAAGCGTAGACACATGAATGAATGAATTCTAGCTAATTTAAGAGTACACAACAGTTTCCCCTCCTTTATTTTGAAGTGTAGAAACATTTTAACGAATTATAGCTAATTCAATAGTACGCAACAGTTTTCCCTCCTTTATTTGAAGCATAGACATATGTGTTAGTGAATTCTAGCTATTTAAACAGTTTTCCCTCGCATAGACATATGTGTTAGTGAATTCTAGCTAATTAAACAGTTTTCCCTCCCATATTTTGAAGTGTAGACACATGTGTTAGTGAATTCTAGCTAATTAAAGAGTACGCAACAGTTTTTCCTCCTTTATTTTGAAGCGTAAACTTGTGTTAGTGAATTTTAGCTAATTAAAGAGTACGCAACAGTTTTCCCTCTTTTATTTTGAAGCGTAGACACATGTGTTAGTGAATTCTAGCTAATTAAAGAGTACGCAACAGTTTTTCCTCCTTTATTTTGAACTATGTCTTAGTAAATTTTAGCTAAAGAAAGGGTTTTCCATGCTGTATTTGGAAACAAGTCCTAGATATTGTGTATGAAAGGCCATAAGCCGGGTACTGATTTCACAATGAGGTGGTGGCCAGTTTTGGTCAATAACAAATTATAGCTACTTAGTACACAAACTGGAAACAGGCTATTCGTGAGGACCTTAACATAAGGAAAACACAAAAACAATGTGAGGAAAACTGCGGGATAAAAAGAAGAAGAGTACTGTTGGCCATTGACACGGATAAATTCAACTACACAGGATTTAGAGTATACTGTCAAGTACTGCTAGATACTATCCTGAGGGATCACCTTCTATCAAGAAGTAATTTGGTATACACACACAACATTGATAGGAGCTAGAGTTTATTACTCTGCTATATCACAAGCAAAAATGATTATATAACACCTGTTAGTGTGTTGACACTCATATTAAACATAATTGATGAATAGTGAGCTATTCTGGAAGGCTTTTCTTTGTGTGATTACTTTTAAGTTTGAATGGAGAAGGAGCTGTCAAAGGGCACACCGGGGATTAACCTTTTATACCCAGAATGTTGTAAACAAGGTCATAAAAGAACAACATTGAATTATAACTTCGAACTCCACGTTTAAGCCAGAATTCATCACATTGAACTGCTAAAATTATCTAGAAGGATACTAGAAGTGGATTTCTTTAATGTGAATGTAGTGGCCTGCATGCCCCATATTATATATGGTAAATACATTATTAGTGAATGTTAGAAGTTTTTGCTCCCCCCTTAATTGATAAGGAGTCACTTCAGATGCATCCACCATCACAAATTATACGAGGGGAAACTGTCGTACACTCTTTAATTGATAAGGAGTCACTTCAGATGCATCCACCATCACAAATTATACAAGGGGAAACTATCATACACTCTTTAATTGATAAGGAGTCACTTCAGATGCATCCACCATCACAAATTATACGAGGGGAAACTGTCGTACACTCTTTAATTGATAAAGAGTCACTTCAGATGCATCCACCATCACAAATTATACGATGGGAAACTGTCGTACACTCTTTAATTGATAAGAAGTCACTTCAGATGGGTCCACCATCACAAATTATACAAGGGGAAACTGTCATACACTCTTTAATTAATAAGGAGTCACTTCAGATGGGTCCACCATCACAAATTAGCTATACAAGGGGAAACTGTCATACACTCTTTAATTAATAAGGAGGTACTTCAGATGCATACATCGTCACAAATTATGAGGGGAAACTGTTGTACATTCTATAATTAATTAGAAGTCACTTCAGATGCATATTATACTGTCACATAATATACGAATGACTGAATCATTAACATAGTAATTATGCCACATCCTCATTCTGTTATGCCTTGCAGATAAATCATCTAAGGCACTTGGAAATGATTTGTGTTAGAATTGTGGGTAGGGTATGGAGCTATGCTACAACTGTATAGGCTAAAATACAAATAGAACAAAAGCAAAAATAAAATAAAAACAGTCAACAGCGTAGACTAATATGTTATTATTTTGATCACTGCAAAAGATAATTGGTGAGTGAACCACTGTGAGGGATGTTTATGTCAATTATTTCAGCTGTCAATTATTTCAGCTTTTTATTCGGCTGTAAACTATAATCACTTAAATGACAACATCTGGTACAATAAGCAAATGATGGGTAATGACAGGATTAACACAATAATGAAGAGGATGGCTGCAACTGCAGGATTGTCTGGGAAGAAAACAAACCATTCAGCAAGAAAAACGATGTGACTTGTCTCACAAAACATAATATAACAGAAACTCAAATTATTCAATTAACTGGACATAAAAATCTGCCAAGTCTCAACAATTATAAAAAGGCCTCACTAGAACAACACAGGGGCAGGAGTACATTGTCAGGCTGGTTAGGGTATGGCCTGACCACTTTTTGGGGATGACATTACATAATCATGGAGAGAAAAAACAGACTTTGGAGTCATGTTTATAAACACTTTCATTGCAAACAATGATCATATAAGAAAGATTATGTATTATAGACAAATTTTACGTGGAGTCCAGGCATGCGCGCTCGCCGTGTGCTAGTTTTCGCGAATTTAGTCCGGTCCGTGGGTCCGGGTCCGTGTTTTAGTCAGACCCCACCCCCCTTTTCTGAATGATAAATCGCGGAAGTAAAGACCGTTGAATTATAGTTGCAAGTGAGGCGGGTTGGTTAGGGAACTCGGACCCTCTTCTTTTCGTTATGTGGCGCTTTTTATGGTTGGCTCTTGTGTTTGCTATTGAAGTTCATTCTTATCACTTTCGCGGAGCTATAGTGCAGTACAGACCTGTCAATCCTGATAACTTCAATGGAACTGTAAGTTAACTAATTCTCCCTCGCAACATAATATATATATATATACCACATATAATCAGAGATGAATCCAGATCGAATACCACGTATAATCAGAGATGAATCCAGATCGAATTGGTGTGGCCATGATAATCACACCCATTTAGCCACATCCACTCTTTAATGTGTTTGATTAATAGAAAAGACTATATAGAAAAATTATTATCAATTGAACATAAAATTTTAGTCTATGCTTTGAGAATCCTATAAATTCAAATGTCACTATCATACCAAACAATTCAGAACAAGCCATTCTTTATTACAAAGCAAATGCTTTTTACAAACAATCAGTAGGTTGGGACGCAGAACGACTCAGACAGCCAGCCTTCGCCTGCCCCGCCCATCCAATCTTGAAACTGGAACTGATGAACTTCATACTTTGTTTCACTTGTTTATCTGTTGTATACGCCCTCTCATTTACTTCTAATGTTTGTCATGCTCAATGGTTCCCGCCATTCGACCCTTTTCCTCATACAGTCAACTAGCTCTCTAATGATATTCATGACTCATGTCCAACCCACCACGACCTTCACCCTGTTGTATTGTATATGAATGCGCATCTTCTCAATTATCTTGTTGTCCACCTCTGTCTGCCTGGGAGCACGTTAAAACTAACAGGATAGTGCATGTATTATTGCCGCGACAAGTGGATAGCTGGTTCTTCAGGTGTTTGCTCATAGACTGTGCGTAGACATTTATGGTACTTCGAGCCCTGAACTCCGAACCTAACACTGCGAGCTCTGACGTTGCCCTAGACTCCGGAAGACGCCGCCCCTCACTTCTTAGAGCGATCTTCGTTGAATTTACGAGTTCTTCGCCAACACCATTCAACGCTTCGATTAACACTTTCAGCGCATCTCCTTATTTGGACTTCTACGACTTAGCTAATTTTTTTT
>WLWD01000933.1_pt1 | contig 149719 bp, 139 predicted proteins | sample 6712731 | NCBI WGS metagenome assembly WLWD01 (sample SAMN12718690, study PRJNA576275) | sponge metagenome | isolation source: marine sponge | host: Mycale hentscheli | place: New Zealand: South Island, Marlborough, Capsize Point | collected 2014-11-01
GAAGCTTCGGCCACGCCCACCGGTGGTATCACTGCACCACCGCTCCCATTGAAAATGTATTAGTTTTGCTTACCACTTGGCTTATTTTTTGCTGTAGCATCTGCGGTATGCTGCAGAGAGCTACCAAATTACGGAATAGCTATAATATGAAATTTCCCACATGCTGATAGCAAATTCAGAATTTTTGGTTGGCGGTTGTTGGAGTTATGGAGAGCCACTTCACCACAGGCTAGGTCACTTCCAGGAAAATCCACAGCAGCACAAGTGGCACCACCTGGCATTGGGTTCTGAGAAGATCCAGTAACCTCTCACTCTCCATAATTCCAACAACTGCCAACCAAAAAATTCTGAATTTACTATCAGCACGTGGGAAATTTGATATTATAGCTATTCCTGTAATTTGGTAGCTCTTTGCAGCATACCGCAGGTGCTACAGCAAAAAATAAGCCAAGTGGTAAGCAAAACGAATACATTTTCAATGGGAGTAGTGGTGCAGTGATACCACCGGTGGGCGTGACCGAAGCTTCCGTGATGTCATCATGCAAATCCCCTATTTCTTAGTTACTATTTAGACATCTACCAGTGAAGTATGTACATATTCAAGTACTCGTGTATACGTGTGTGTGTACTTATTAGGTGCAATATGTACAGGAAGTATTTCTGCGCCATTTAATGACAGTTCCAGGAATAAGTTTGGATAAAGCTACTGTAATGGTCAAGAAATATCCTACGTTATCTCAGTATGAAATAGTATATATATATCCTGCAATATTCCTTATTGTACAATAACTGTGGTATAATGCATCCTGTTATTTACTATGGTAAAACATATCTTTGTAGTAACTCAATAAGTATCCATCACAATCATATTTGGAGACATAATAATTCAGACATAATAGTGCTGACAACTGTGGTACTTACATTTAATAGCATGAGTGGTATGAGAAGTTTTCACAAAGTGAAGCCGAGCACAGTTTCTCACTTGCATGAGTGCTATTACTTGCAAATGCCATAGTTTTCTTGCTATCGTATTTTAACCAAGATGATAACTTTATATCTGCTCTTAAGAAATCATTGTCGTTTATAAGTTGCAGTATATTTTCGTCTGAGAAATCACTCTGTGCTGATTTACTGTAAGTCACACTTTTTTCTTTCTTTTGCTAAAGTAGGGATGCTCAGGAATTCTGCCACAATATTGACTAGGGGATGAAGTGTGGTGAGGTTAAGATAGGCAGTGTGACCATTAAAATCCTTGTTACAGTTTTCCAGCAGACCCATCATCTAAGGCACAGGTTGACAACATGGTGTCAACATTTACTGTGTTTGCAATGAATTGTCTTATAGCATTATAGAATAAATTGACATAATATCATCTCCTGCAATTGGGCAGACATGCTTCATTGGAATAACTATAGTGGTGGTATGCTTGAGCTCAAATGGCGAGTTCACTGGCCTAGCTATAAACACTTCTGTACTGAATATATGAACACAGACTTGCATTGTTTCCTTTTTGTGACTTTACTTTTGGACAATGGATTTTCAAGTAAGAGCAATAGTATTGCATAGTGCGTTTAGCTATGACAATTATTGTATTAATCAAGATAACCTACGACAGCCATAAATTTGAATAGAAATGAACCTTAATAAGTTTATAAGGCTTAACTTGTCACGCTGTGAGTCATTTTACTGGTCACACTTGAAAGTACTACGATATGATTCAACAAAAAAAAAATACTACACTCCTCTTGTAGATAGTGAACATAGCTTAGAGGGCCTGAAGTTTTCCCAGTAGTTGATTGGGGACACATTTTTCGCTAATCTTCGTATATATTCACCTTGGTGAGCTTTGTTTTTTCTGCTACACTCAGTGCTATCATGGTCAGATAGTGGCCTTGTTTTTTCCCTGGTCCACTTTGTGCTGTCATAGTCAGAATAGTGGCCTTGTGTTTTCCCTGGTCCATTTTGTGCTGTCATAGTCAGATGGTGGCCTTGTGTTTTCCCTGCTACACTCAGTGCTGTGTGTTTTCCCTGGTAGACGTTGTGCTGTCATGGTCAGATGGTGGCCTTGTGTTTTCCCTGCTACACTCAGTGCTGTCATGGTCAGATGGTGGCCTTGTGTTTTCCCTGCTACACTCAGTGCTGTGTGTTTTCCCTGGTAGACATTGTGCTGTCATGGTCAGATGGTGGCCTTGTGTTTTCCCTGCTACACTCAGTGCTGTCATGGTCAGATGGTGGCTTTGTGTTTTCTCTGGTACACTTTGTACAGGTGTAATCAGATACCCCTGCAATGAATCTGTATCTTCAACAAATCAACTGCAATTTTTTTCGTTCTACAAGAAATATTGCAAACAGAATTGAAATCTTGTGTTGATGCTGTTTTGTCTGACCAGGTGTAATAACATAGTGTCTATCCTCCTTGAAGCAGCCTGAATCTAAATAGGTTGCAGTTCTTCGCATCATTGTTTAATCTCTTGTGCATTTGTTTCTTTTATGCAGGGCGTCTTTTCTTCTCAGTCATCTCAAGACAAATCTTGTTTCTTCCTTTTTTTTGCTTCTAAACCAGCTTTTTTTCTTCTTCATGTACTCTCTTAGTTCATTCTTTGTGGAGTTTGCTTGTATCGCCTCCTTAGAGGCGGAGGGGGGGTTACTTGAACTAATTTATACATAACCACACCCACTTAATAGGCACATAACCACTCCCACTTAATATCACACCCAGTTAATAGCCACATAATTACTTAATAGCTACATAACCACACCTACTTAATAGCCACATCTCTTGTAATAATTAAGTTGCAACTGATATCATGTTGATGGTGTTAATTAGAAATTAAATAATAAGCCTGCTTTTTCCAGTTTGCGTGGATGCTTTTGTAAGAATGTTCTACATATTTGATCTATATTCAAGTCAGTGTAATTGATATGAATGATTGCCAGACTACTAAGTCTTTCTTCACTTGAGTGGACCTCATGTAATTATTTAAATGTTTCAAGGTGGATCCTGATCTCTCACAGGAACATGAGCTCAAGGGGAGCGTTGCGAATAGCTTTAATATTGTCCAAATGTTAGGAAGACTTTGTTGAGGACATTTCTTCAGTGACTAACAATCATTTAAACTAGTTACCGTACCTTTTACCTTCATCTTCACTAACTGCTTGTCTTTTTGAAAGAAAGGGCAAAAGGGTACTGTTAGCTCGCTTCATCAGGAAACAGAACAAAGCAAAATCAGCTGCATATGACTGAACTCACTATGTGGAATAAGTAATTCAGCGAAGCGAGCGGAGCTGACTCTCTAATGAGTTCGCGATATATATATACAGTGGAACCTCTCTACAAAGGGACTCCGAAGAACAACTTGACTCTTAACAACAGCCAGCGTAAATGGACCACAGTGATCTACTACAATAAAAAATAAACTCTGAAAGCAGCCAAACTCTCTACAAGGGTCAAAAGACTTGACCCCAAGCATGGCCTTTGTAGAGAGGTTCCACTGTATATTTAGGTCTAGAAATTGTTTTTGTTCTTGCGTGGGCGTACGTGTGTACCTTTTCTCCTACGCGCTTGCGCGGGCCGGGTAACCTTCTTAGCTACATTTTGTTTTGTTCGTTAGCGATGCCCAGTAGACAAAACGTTAGAAACGCTCGGTCTAGAGCTTTGAGGGCGTTAGAAACTCCTGAAGAAAAATTAGTAAGGAGACAGATAAGAAATGAAAAAGACAGGGCAAGGAGGAGGAGAGCTAAAACTAAACAGAAACAGGTAGCAAAGTAAAGAATCTTTCTTTTTGAAAAGCCATTAAATGCTCCTAATTTATTTATTAGACTATTACTGAGGATTACGGTACCAGGAGCCTTCATCATAGAAAAAAGCTACCACTATTGTTTTCTCACTTAGACAGTATTTTGTAGCCACACCAAGCATGCATGGGAATAGCTGCAATTACAGGGAACATACATCACTCGCTTCGCTATTTTATGCTATTAGAGCGCATCACTAGTTATGGTACCTACCGTATTCGCGCGATTAGACGCCGCTCTCGAATAGTAGCCTCCCTATGCGCCCCGTCAAAACTTATTAGTAGCCGCTCTCGAATAGTAGCTGCGGCTACTATAACGCAATTATTGTCCGACTAATATTCGCGTGTCGTATAAACACATGCGCTACGGTTCATGTGGTAATAATGGCTACCAGCACAAAAAAAAAGAAGTTTTGATGCTACATTTAAATTGAAGGTGGTGGATTATGCTATGCAAAATAGAAACAGGAGTGCTAGCAGGAAGTTTGGTGTAGATGAAAAGAGAGTGAGAGAATGGAGAAAACAGAAGGAAGACTTGAAAGGTTTGCCACCAAAGAAAAAAAGGAGGACAGGTGGAGGGAGCAGCACTGCCTGAGATGGAAGAGAACCTTGCAGCCTGGATTGAGAATATGAGAGCTCAGAATGCCCGGGTAACTTGAAGTAGTGTCCAGATGAAGGCTCTTGAACTTGCTCGCACGTTAATTTTTTTTTCTCTATGTTTTTCACTTTTTACCCTCCTCTTAGGTGATGTAGACTTCAGAGCCAGTGATGGGTGGTTGTAAAAGTTCCTGCAGAGGCAACACTTTTCGACTGTCAGCCAGAGATTACCACAAGATCTGGTACCAAAGGTCACTGGGTTCATTATGTATACCAGAAAGCTTCGTCACCACAAAGGATATCCTCTCAGCCATATAGGAAATATGGATGAAACTCCTTTGTGGTTTGATATGCCTGGTGAGACTACCATTACTCGCACTGGAGAGAGACCTGTTCCCATCTGTACAACAGGCCATGATAAAGGTCGATTCACTGTTGCCCTCTCTGCTATGGCTGATGGCACGAAATTGAAGCCTTTTGTGGTCTTTAAGGGAGTAAGACCTGTTGCTGAACTACACAGAGTGTCTGGAGTGATTGTTGCATACAGCAGAAATGGCTGGATGAATGAATCACTCACAATAGACTGGGTCAAATGAGCTTGGGGAACTCTTAACTTCAGGCGCCGACTCTTGGTGTGGGATGCGTATAAGTGCCACACAATGCCCCCTGTTAAAACAGTTGTAAACAGTCACACAAATACTGACTTGAGCATCATTCCTGGGGGCCTTACCAGCCTAGTCCAACCAGCTAATGTTAGTTGGAATAAGCCTTTCAGAGAAGCTTATAAGGCCTTATATAACCAGTGGATGGCAACTGGAGAGAAGAGCTACACTCCTGCTGGTAACATCCGTGCTCCTAGCAAACTTCTTTGTTTACAGTGGGTGATAGAATCATAGAATTCTGTCTCAGCTGAAGTGGTAAAAAAATCTTTTATATCTTGTGGCATCTCTGTGAATATGGATAGAAGTGAAGATCAAGAAATCCATTGTTTAAAACATGTTGAAATAGCTGCTGCTGCTAAAACAGGTATTCAACAGGCTACTGTCTCTCTTCTGGCATCTTGTTCTGCTGCTGATGATATTCTCAGTAGTCAGGATCCGTTTGCAGATCTCGATGAAAACATGGAAGATGACGAAGAACTAGATAGGAACGAAGTTGTTTTGGAAGATAACTAACTTTCTGTGTATGACTAGATAGGTACTCTTTTCTAAGTACGCTTCCATTTTTTTTTGTATCCTTTCGTCAAGCTTTTCAATACACTCAAGAATAACATTACGTCATCAAAATTTAAGGAACTGCTGACTGAACAATCGTATAATTAACAGTGTCCGCTCTCGAATAGTGGCCGCTCTTGAACAGTGGCCGCCCCTCTAGATGAGTTGAAGTAAATAGTAGCCGCGGCATCTGATCGCGCGAATACGGTATATGCTCAATGCAGCTGCTAATTACATCTCTGAATACAGCTGTAATTTGATTCCAGCAAGCTAAGAAAGTTGAATGTATCTGTGAATGTTGTTCACAAAATACAGTAGTATTAGAAGAAAGTTGTATCCCATCAGTGTGTTAGCTGTACAACAGCTTTAAAAAATAAATATTGGTCTTACAGGGAAGCAAAACTTCCAGCTATGAATATCATTAATTTCAAAGGGGTTACTGGTAACCCCTAAACCCCCCTCCCCTGGCTATGGGCCTGCTCTAAGGTAGAACCTTTGGACAGCATTTTGTGTCATGAAATATACAATCAAGATAGAAGACGTTAAGAGTTGAATAGAAAGGAAGAAAACGATTGTATTAAATAACTACAGTGTAGGAAGCTGCTGAATGCTATAAAAACAAAAGAATTAAATTTATATCACTCAAGTACTTGAATCAGACTACTTGCAATCAAAGACGATTGTCTATAAAATATTGTAGTTTTTATGTACACAAAATGGCAATTGGCTCCGTGTGAGGCATAAAAGTTTTAACACAGTGGTTGTTGATGCGGGTTCTGACACTGAAGTATCCAATGTAATCTCAAGTTAGAGAGAGTTCTTATGGTTGTTGATGTGGGTTCTGACACTGAAGGTATCCTATGTAACCCCGAGTTAAAGAGAGTTCTGAGTATATGCATTACATGAACTCTAGTGGGTTGAAAATCCACTGTCAATTTGCACTGTCCCACATACACAGAATTAGAGATATTGGTTAGACAAGTTTTGAACCACTACAATCAAGTCGAATAGTAGACAGCAAGCACTAGAGTCAATGGCCACAAAATACTAGAGTCCAGTGACCACAAGTATGAGGTATATCTATTGAAAAACACTAACAGCTGGAAAGCATGGCCCTAACAACAACTGACCTAACAGCTGCCATCAACAGAAGTGTTAAAAAACAAAAACAAGAATGCACGAATACATAAATTATAACAAGTGGTGTGCTTGAGCACAAATAGCGAGCAAGCCATTGTACATAAGTATTCACACAAGGTAAAATTTGATCAAAGTTGATTACAAAATCTGTATAGTGTCTCACTCGCTTCGCTTGCTCGCCAATTAATAATATGTCTGTTCACATTGTTCAGTTGTGTGAACAAAGGTTGTCTTAGTATATGTTTATGGGGCATAATAGTAGCACATGTGGCAGTGTAACATTCATGTATTTATTATAACTCTAATTACTATGGTATAATAATGTCTTGCTCACTGCCAATAATACTTATGATTACTGCAAGCACAATTAAAATCCGTATGAGAATTTTTATTTAGTACATTTACTTGGTTTACCCGTTAATTCTGCATGAGTTCACGAGTTTTGCATGTCTGCGCATTCTAGCTCATTAGCTCAGGAATATGTACATCGTCGTTGATCACGGGTATTATTATAGAAATCATGTTAAAATTTTTTAACAATAATTAGGAAGTTGTAGCATATACATCAAGTATTGTAATTGTTAAGTTATATTTCAATTAAAATTATAATATACTAGTACAAACCATAACTTACTAGAATATTTGGTTATTCCCTAAATTTATTTTAGAATTGTATTGATTTTGCACGTTAGCTTGTACAAAGCATATTGTAACTGCTGTGATGATGAAGAGAAACTACATCTTCTTCAATCTGATCTCTCAAGCAGGTAATTAGCTAATATACTATAATAACAGACCTGACAATCCTATGAAAATACTTTTGTTCTATCTAAGTATAAGTAAATAGAATAAAATAAGAGTATAGCTGAAGTTTTGGTTAATAGAATTGACTGAGGTAACATTATTTGCTCCTGTGCAATGACAGTAGCTTCTATGGCGATAATTACTAGCTTAATTTTTTTTTGGTAGAACTAGTTCAAAGTTATTGTGGTTGCGTTTGTTCTGTTTCAACCATCTTTTAGTAATCAGATGAGTATTTCCAAAGTGTTTTATTGAGAGAAAGCTTCCTTCAAGGAGGAATATGATATTTTAGTCCACTTATGTTCTGACCTTAATTTTATGGAGTTATGGTACTACCATCTCAAGATGATAAAACACAAGGTAGTTAGTTGTGTTTACTATTTGAAGTACCAATTACTCACAAACAACATGCAACCCTTAGAACTCGCTGGGTTTTTTTTAAATTTTATATATTGTGAAATAGTTTTCAATACCATAGCAACCACTCCCTTAAAGCTTTTTGTGACTTGAAAAACAATAACAAGTGTATCTGAGAAAAAATGGATGTTATGTTTTAAAATACTGAGGCTTACAGCCATGGTATCCAAACAATGAAGTACACCTGTTGTAGTCAGCATTTTGGTTTGAACCTTGCTGTACTTATTTTAATTCACTATAACTCTCTGGATATAATCACTCTGTCACCACTGTTATTGTTTAAAGGCGGTGGAATGGAACACAGTACACTTATTGCCCTGTTTGAAATAACTGCTAGCTAATGCTGGACAAAACTTTCCCTCTATAATAGCAACATTTTTTCATTAAATTGCGCAAATGTAACTATGGTATAAAATAGTTTGACCATGGCAACTCTCAAAATTATCACTAGATAATCATCCTGTAGATCATGATGGTTTCTGCGATAGTTTCTCAAACCTATATTTTGACTATTACATGCATCATCATTACGTAGTAATTGCCTTATGGTAAAATGGATATCACCCTAAAAAAGTAATACCACTATTGAAAATCACTTGTGGCAAAAAACCACAACTAGATTTGTAAGCTACAAAGAGTTTAAATTGCCAAAGGCAAAAGAAGTTTTTGACAAAATAGTATGAAATGCACTAATAATTATTGTGGTGGTACAGCCCACCACTTTCACTCCTAAGAACGCACACGCACTATTTCCTTATGCATCATTTACATTTCATATGTATTCGTCATCACGCACACCATCACGTCATTTCTGTCTACGTCTCACGACCACTCACCGCACGTGCTTCACCAGTTGTCTATATAATGGCTGGTTGAGCATGCGCCCTTTCAGTTGTACTCACGCTCGATCTTTGTTAAGCACAAGTCCTTGTCTGATCTATCCAAATTGAACCTTGGGAGATTGGAAGGTTTGATCGCCTCGGGTAGCTAAATTGGTCTAGAGTACAACTCTGGTGGCAGCCTACTAGGGCTTTCTCCGACCGTCCCGCCACAATTATGGTACAAGGTTACATTTTATGGTCCTTATATATAAAGGAAATATTTAAAGAGAATATTTTTTTCAATTATCATATTATAATTGGATGCTAGAAGTGATTTTTTATGCTAATAATAGTGACAATGATAGGCATATGAGTGTTACTAATAAATGTGATAGTGATTAGGCGTATGAGTGATAATGATTAGGTATACGAGTGTTAACAATATTGATGATTAGGTATACAAGTGGGTTACTAGTAATAGTGACAGTGATTTGGCATATAAGTGTGTTACTATGCTTTTTTACTATGCTTTTTTACTACTTTCATGTTTTTTAGGCAATTTGGAAGCAGACTCAGTGAACTCGTATATTCCATATATGGAAAATAAACTCAGTATATATTCCATAGTATGTATTCCATATCAATCACTTTTTATCAATATTATCTATCTTCATATACTGGATTTTAATTTAAGTATAGACAGGGGTGTAGCAGGAAAATTTGAAGTGGTTTGTCCAGGAAGTGGGTATGGTCAAGGAGTGGCACCTAGTTCGCATAATCAATTCTGCTTATATGTAATGGTCAACTCGGTTGCTGCTCTGCATGCAGTGTTGACCAGTGACCATATCTAATATAGCAAATCAAAATGTATACGGTCTTGTCAAGGGTGATTGAATATTGATATCTGCTGCCAGGTGGAGATGAACAGGAGGATTATTTTGAGGTTTCCCCCTCTAATAACCGATCGCTCCGCAGTAGATTTGCTTCTCATAGTACTGTAGATGTTGGACCTACTGCAAATTCCTGTATTAGCAGTGACCTCAGTGGTACTCCAGACATAGGATTGGACCAGTATCTAAGAAGAAGAAACAGATCTCCAGACAGGGCAGCTCCCAATGATGTGACATTCCACACCTTTAGTGAAGACTCCACTGTTCAGGGGCCGTCGTATTCTGATCAACAGCGTAAATCTGCTGAGCATTGATCAGAAATTCGTTCTCTGCTTCAGCATGCAATTACAATTTTCTCATCCAGACCACTATTATTATTTTTTTAATTGTGAAAGGGGGCGGGGTTGTGTGAGAGGGCACTCCCACAAGAACAGAACAGTGTTTACTATTGTTGTGTCCGTTAGATAGAAATGTGTTTTGTGTATTTACAGAACAGTGAGGCGTCAAAAATGTGTTCTATTTTTGTCATGCTATTTTTAGACACTGGGCATGTGCTAAGTTTGATATACTGTGGCTGAGCGCATGTCTAGTTTTCAGTTGTGCTTTAATTTGTTGAAGTGTGTTTTTTGGTAAGTAAATTCCTTGGCCTAAGACTAATACGTTGTAACTCTGGTGGCAGTTAAGTTGTCACCAATTAAGTTCAACAAGCATACCTAAGTTGACAAATTGGTGGCAGTGGTGGGATCCCAATTTCTGTTTCGACCTGAAACTAACCAGTCTACAGTGAGAAAGAGGTGCCAGAGCAGCAACAGCCCTGAGCACTGAAAGGAGAGAGAACTGACAGAAGTGGAGCATCAGAGCAGCCGGAGCAGCAGACTCCACTGACAACTGTGCCACTGAGCCTCATCAGAACAATTTCTGTTTAAAGTTGAAACTGTGTCAACAATATTTTTTTTCACTTTTCAGTGAATTCCTTTCATCTTACATCCTTTATTATTTCTGTAGCACTCCTGTGCCCAAGGTTCACTACCGCTACTTGCAGAGGCAAGTTAAGGAAGTGGCAGGAGTGACATAGGAAAAAATCTGGAATTCCCTGACTTCAGGAATTGTATAGGACAGTTGAGTGCATGGCCTGTACTTTACATTTCCTGTACCAGGTCAGATGATTTCTGACAGCAGGTCACATATCCTGCACCAGTACAGGTGAACTTTCCTGCACTTTTTCTATAGTACCTTCTAGGTCCACCTGGAAGGTTCCTGGCCTGCACCAGTACAGGTGAATTTTCCTGCACTTTTTCTACAGTACCTTATAGGTCCACCTAGAAGGTACCTGGCCTGTACAAGTGAACTTTCCTGCACTTTTTCTACAGTACCGGATATGCCCTAACTCCTCCCACCCCTTTCCAAACAAAATTTCTAGATAAAACCCTGACTATAATAAATTTCTGTTATAACAGTAATAATAATAATATTATTATTAATAATAAAACTGTTGCTCTTCTTGATAAGAAGCTACTCAACTTGATTGTAAATGTTGAAGAGTGCTCCTAATGTCTATCATCAAATATCTTGTGGCTACTTGAAAACGAATCATGAAAGAAATTAGTAATACAACTGGTGGACATCACTGATGTATGCAAGTGATAAAAGCATAAACCACAGCCTACAATTTCTCTGTCCTAAGGCTTAGAAAGTCCAAGAACTACAGTTCCAATAGAACACACAAACATCACCAGCTCATACATGTGTCTATTACCATGTGACAGGAGTCCACATCCTTCACCTGTTCAATAAAAACTGATGCATATCACTCATACCCCATCTCCCCCACCTGTACTTTTAACAAGGCCGGCGCCTCCGCTACGGCTGCAATGACTTAGGCCGTACCACTTTTCAGAAATCAATATTTGGTAAAGATCGTTGCCCGGTAAAGTAGTGAAGTACAAAATATCATTTTAAAGGTTATGGCCACTTATATTTTGAGAGATATCTATGAAAGTATTAAATTATCACCATTTATTACCGTGATGATGGATGAGGCTACAGATATTTCCAATAAGGAGCAAGTCACCATTGTAATACGTTCCCTAATTTAGATTTAAACGAAGAATTTATTTGATTATTTGATGTACCCTCTATTGATTCTAAAACCCTTGCTACTGTTTTAAAGGATTCTCTATGCAGGATGAACATTCCAATGGAACGAATCAGAGGGCAATGCTATGATGGAGCAAGAGGAGGTGTGGCTAAGATTATTATGGATGAAGAACCGCGAGCCCTTTATACTCACTGTTATGGACACTCCATTAATCTGGCCATGAATGACGCAATTAAGTTTTCAAAGCCTGTTTGTAAGGCACTGGAAACTACTCATGAAATTACGAAATTGATAAAATACTCACCATGTAGAGATGGAATATTTAGAGTTAAAACAAGCACATGACCAGAATTCTGGTTTTCAGTCTCCAGGAATGAGACTGCTCTGCCCAACCAGATGGACTGTACAAGCAAATTTTCTTAAAAGTGTAATTGATAATTATGAAGCTTTGATGGATACTTGGGATGAAGCTCTGCTTGTTGTGCATGACAGTGAAATGAAAGCCAGAATTGGCGGTGTTATCTCTCAAATGCAGAGTTTCGATTTTGCTTTTGGTACAATCCTTGGTGAACTAATTATACGTCATTCAGATAACTTGAGTCGTATCATTCAAGCAAAATCAACTTCAGTATCTGAAGCTCAACAAAGTGCTAAACTGGTAATTACTACAATGCAACAGATTCGTCAGGATAAGCAATATGATTTATTTTGGGAAAAACTCTTAAAGTTTACAGATGTAATGGATATTTCACCTCCACATTTGCCACGAAGAAAAAGGAGACCAGCAAGGGAAGTACCAGTGGTCACTATCAAGGTCCCTGTCTCAATCATAATGAAGCCATGGCCACCTCCACTGTGGCTGAAAGGAGCGCTTAACCACTGACTTTTTTCCAAAATCACGCTGCGGGAAGCAAAAATTGGATGGCTGATGAGCTTTATCACCAATTGTGGGCAATGACAGTTGGCCTCCGCGACTACTAAGCGAAGAAGCCATCACAATGCTTTAAAGCAAAATACCGGTTAGTCGGAAAACGAACCTTTACCATATATTGTTATTAAAAGTGGGGCGGCTGTGGCCTCCCCAGCCGCCCCGCTTCCGACGGCCCTGTATTAAAGATCATTTTACAACCTATCAAGTTCTCATAGAAACCTTTTGAATAAAGCCTCTTCTCCCACCATATTTCTTTCCACATGCGCTGCGTGTGCAATGTATCTGAACAAATGACGACCGTTGTTTTGCCTAATCTTGCTGGGCGGTACCTTTTACAAGAGAAGTAAAAACAACAACAAATCCATCACCGTGCGAATCGACAGGTTTTAAAGCGTATAAGGACAGCTAAGACGGGTTTTTTTCAAGGATTGATCCATCACTAAATTGAGGGGTGTCGGGGCTGCAGGTATCTTCTGACCAGTAATGCGGCATACATCACCCCAAATAGCTATCTGACCTCCAGTAGGAATAGCTACTTCATTATTTTGCAAAATGAATTGCTTCTATTAAGCAAGTATATAAAATAAGAATATATTGCTGTTTCTGCTGATGGTATATATACACAATCCGTATACTTCAAATGGAATGAACAGAAATATTTTCCGTCAGAATGGTTTAGCTTACCAGTGAATCTAGAACTTTACAGCTACATAGCTATTCTGAGACTTGTAACTAGACTAGATAATACAAACAACGCAGTGATTTAATAATGGTATCTATAAGTTACTTTATCCCTACCATTGTAACATTGTGCAGTACAAATAAAGACAGCCTGAGCTTCCCAAGTCAGGCAAATTAAAAAAAATGCCCACTTTATGACTGCTCCTACATTTCCTTGCTGTAACAATTTAAGTTGCTTTTCTCTGGTGGCTAAAAATATTTTCCTTTCAAATTGTGTAATGAATATTTCAGGGTAGAGGGACTAACTATGCCCAACATTTCTATAACTAGTTAGTTAAAAAAACGAACACTGGAGGCTTGCTAATTACTCTGCACACTTCTTCACTTGACTGGCTTTCTTAGCATGTTTTTTTCTTTGAAGAGATCAGGGGAAATTTTATCCTATTCTGAAGTCTACCACTGTTCCATGAAAAAAAGGTCATAACTTCTGGCTTTTGGCACCAGACCTCGACAGACCATAAGGATAAATAAAGCTTATGATAAAATTCCAATATTAATAATTATAGTAATTAGATTACAGTGAGTTGTAAAATCATGCTGTGATGATTAAATGTTGATCAGTATAAATACTCTCATATAGCAGAGTTTGATACAGAAGGATGGAGGGGGAAACTGAAAAATTTCCTTCTCAAACCGAGTTCTTACTCCTCCCCCCTCCCTAACTATAGTCGTCCTTCTCCATGTATTCAGTGTTGGACACAGGAACAGGAATTGGGCAAGGGGAAGGAGGGGTGTCAGTGTTTGAGGGTGAGATTAAACAATTACAATATATATGAGTTCACTCAATTATGGTGTAGATTGTGTAATGAAGTGCTTTAATTAGAGAAAACACCTATCACATAATTGTTATAGTTCACAGTCACACATATCTTAATGAAATTCTGTGAGATATCTACTCCATACTGAACTCCATTAGAGTTAGCTCATTAAACATTATTACTAATAAGCTTCCACAATAATTACCAACTCTACAATCAAACGTGTGTGAAGTTAAAATTCCCTGTAAATGCATTTATAAACCAGATCAAACAAAGTATATATTAGAGATGATATATGGTTTACAATTAGATTGTGCAATAAAGTGTGTGTTTTAGTTCACTGGCATAATGAAGCACCATAAGTGCGAACCTTCAGCGCCACTATACACTAGCAAGCTATTTACAAAATCATCTCGGGACCAAATGAATGATTTATTGGCTATTCTAATTAGGTATCAATATAGCTTGAGCAACGAAAACAGTATATGTAAAAGCTGTCTTCATAAGCGAAGTAGCTAAAAGGCCAGAGTCATTTACCAGTATCTATTTTCAATGTGAACTCCAATTCCAGCACTCGTTAACTTTATAGTACAAAGCCAAACCATGATGGACAGCAAGAAATTATTTGCTCAAGTAATTATGACGTAATGATAGGGGGTAAAACCCACAAAAGTTAGTACTGATGCAGAGCTGACAGCTTCGTCTTTCCCAGCCACACCCTTAATAGCTTGCTCAAACAGCTAGTACAATATTTTAAGGAGTATGAATGAACAATATTCGGTATGGAGTTACTACTATATCTCATGGAACTTTCATATTAGCCCTCACCACTTGTGTGCAAAAAGGATTACAATACTTGTGTTCTGTCTGTTCGTCTGTCATGCTCAATTACTACACTTAATTGTTAAGACCTATTATGGTGTCATTTTGAAATTTCAGGCTGAGGGGGGGGGACGGGGGGAGGACGAAATTTATTCAATAATCAAGTGAGTAAGTCACGAGGTTAAATTCTTGTGATAGAGATAAACTCATACAAGATGAACGCCATGATTTGTGATAGCATTGAAGGAGATGTGGGACACATATGCATGAGCTCAAAAGTGCTTATTAAGCCTCAGCGTGTATGTGCAAGAGGGTTATAGTAGTCATCCTGTCTGTCATGCTCTGATTTTGGAGATTACTAACAATTAACTGTTGATTTAGGTATAGAGTAGGACCTCAGAGTTACGGAACCCTCGGGAAATGGGGGTGTCCGTAACTCTGAATTTTCCGTAACTCTGAAGCCGCCTTCTTTTGAATATTTTCATATTTTCATAACATAATAGTTACATCAGTACTCTATCTAAATCACAATAGTGTAATTGAATATGTATGTACAAATATTTATGCTGGTCATCGAGGTTTAGCACTTTTGTGGATAAAAACCAAAGGTAGGTGAAAATCTCCACTAGCATTCCCAGTAGCCATAAGAGTAACTCTGTCTTTAGAGGTTTTCATATTCTTTGCAGTCTTCTCTGTACCATCAGCAAGCGTTTTGTTGGGTAAGAGACGCCAGTACAGACCAGTTTCATCTGCATTAAACACCTGATGCAAGAAAAACTTTCTTCCTCCACAAACCTACTAAAACTAAGTTTGAAATCATCAGCAGCACTGGTATCAGCGAACAGAGACTCTCCTTGCATTGTTAGTTGCCTAATGCCATGGCGGTTCTTGAATCTGTACAGCCATCCTTTGCTTGCCTTAAAATCTTCCCCAGTTTTGTCCGGATACATCTGCTGGTAAAGCAACTTAGCCTTCTCCATAAGAACTACCCCACTGATAGGAGTACCCTTGTGACGTTCCTGCATAAACCAGAAGTGAACTGCTTCGTCAAAAGCATCATCATCTGCCTTTCTAACAATACATCTTTTCTTTAAACACCTCTCATCCTGAGTTTCAGTCGCAAACTTCATTATCTTCTGCCTGGAAGCCTTCAAATCATAAACTGTGGTCTTTCCTACTCCAAATTCTTCCGCAATAGATGCTAGAGAACTTCCCCCGTCGATCTTCTTCAGAATATCTAACTTTTGTTATATAGATAGGACAGTTCTCTTTCTTTTCTTTGACGTAGAAGCCATAGCGCAGCCAAAAAAAGTTAACTCGCAATACCCCTAGGCCACCGGTGCCCGATTAACAATAACGATACTTACCGGACGTCGGTAATTCCCCGCCCGTTTGAGACGATTCGTACCTTTATCGATTTATATTAAGGCGTTCGGTTAGCCGGTATCTCCGGAACTCTGAAGTCCGTAACTCTGAGGTCCTACTGTAGTAGGGTCAACTAGATAATTTTCTTTCAGATACCTAAGACTTCTGTGCCAGGGTGAACAAGTCACACAGGGTGCACATCCTCATCAATCAAATGTCTTCTACACAGTTTGAATGTCTTGTGGGAAACCATGTGAGGCATCAGATTCATGTGACCACATAACTAAAGAAGTATGGGGAAAACTCAAATCTAAATCTTTAAACTGGAAGGGCTGTGATAAGTTTGAGAATGTGTATGATATTGTGGATTGGGATCTGGGTCCCTATGGCAAATATGTACACAATAATTGTCGAATTAATATAGCAAGTTCGCAGAAGCTGAATAGATCCACGATGAGGCAGCAAAAGCGGGAGAAAGAATCAGCATCTCATGATAATCAAACCTATGATTCCACCTGTGAACACGATCAAGAGTTGTCCTCGTCTGCACCAAAGCGTCTTCGATCAAGCACAGGTACTGTGCATGACAAACATCTTTGTATGTGGTGCATGAAACCTGAAGATACCAAACACCCTGAACGAACCGGCAAATGGCTTCTCCTTTCTTACACAGCATCATGGAATGCCTTTAGAAGTCACACCATAGTATTGCAAGATGATTCCATGAGGTACCGAATTAACTGCCTTATAAATTCAATCACTGACCCATTTGCAAGTGAGATAAGGTACCACCAAAAATGCTGGCTTAAATACGTAGGTGCCTATCAAAAAATGTCAGTTGAACAAAAGCTCCCTCTCCTGCATGAAGTGACTCTTCGTGAGGCACAGACCATGTTCTTAGACCATGCTCGTCAGGTCATATTTGATGACCATGAGATCAGGACAATTCAGGGTGACTATAAAAGCATTGTTGACGCATATGGTTTACCTATATTGGGGGTCAAGTCAAGCTATGTGAAGGAGATGTTAATGCAAGAGTTTGGTGCTGGCATCGGCTTTTGTTTCTCGTCAGAAAAATCAGAGTGAGGTTGTGTATGACACCAGCGGCAGTGGTTCATACATTGAAGCTGCCATCTCTTTGCTACGGATTAGCACTGAGCAGCTAATACAAACTGTGGCAAGCAAGTTGAGGGATGAAATCAGGCAAACAGTTAAAGTTCCTTGGCCTCCACAGGTTAGTGAGTTTGAGCAAGAGGAAGATCTGTCCCCGCTTCTTGTTCAACTGATCTCTTTAATAAAAAAAACCCTGGTCAAGCCAAACCTGATGCCAAAGCACTTGCATTAGCTTCAATGCTTACATACTATGTCATCTGCAGTCCAACAGCTACTTCAATCAACTTAACTCTCTCACCGCGGCGAGCATATATATATGCCTAATTGAACTACGCGTAGACTGCGTAGCGCATATATTTATGCTCAAGGACGCCCTTACCAAAGAGGCAAATCCCTAACGACATCGAGTCAATTACGCGGTAACCACCACCGGAATTTATTCAGCGGTAAATTACGTACTCAAATAAAGACGTTTTATCTATGCTTGATAGTGATTCTGAGGATGATTTTGAGGGGTATGTTGATGAAGAGGAGTATGCTGAAAGGTATGAATATTCTGATATAGAAAACAATAGTAATAGTGAAAATGAATGTGAAATGGAAGAGGATATTTGTGGTGGGGCTAGTGATGATGAGATGGAAATAGAAAATGAAACTTTAGATGACAGTGAAGACAGTGAAAATAGTTGTTCAAGCTCTGCTTCTTCAGGTTCAAACATTTCTGCTACTCCTGGTCCTAGCTTTACTGCAACTTCAGGTCCTACTCAGGATATGACTAACAAAAATCCCCATGATTTTTTCTGCTTACTGATTTCCAGACTCCATTCTTGAAGAAATAGTGAAGCAAACAAATTTTTACGCCGAGCAGTTCTTTGAGGAAAACGACCTTCCACCAAGATCACGGGCACAAATGTGGGATTCATCGCAACATGACCTCTCTGAGTTGAAGAAACATTTGTGCCTAATAATAGTCATGGAATCAATTCATTATCCCGCTGTTGAAGATTACTGGTCTACTTCGTGGCCTTTTGCGAGTTCGACATTTTCATCCATCATGAAAAGAGATCGATTTTCTCTTGTGCTCAAAATTTTTAACTTGAATGATAATAGTCATTTCATTCCCAAAGGTCAACCTGGCCATGACCTACTCCATAAAATTCGACCATTTCTCAACAAAATTTTGGATAATTTTCAGTCTTGTTTTCAGCTTGGAAGAGAAGTATCGGTGGATGAGTCAATGATTGGGTTCAAAGGATGTCTTGGCTTCGTTCAATACATGCCCAAAAAACCTACCAAGTGGGGACTGAAAGCCTTTGTGGTTTTAGATAGCACAACAGGTTAAGTTTTCAACTGGGAATTGTACACAGGTAAACTGTATACACGTGATAGTAAAGTTTTGCATTCACAGTGTTTTGTTGTTGTTGTTGTTATTGTTTAGGAAAGAATCATTCTCAAACTTCTTCTGTCCATGGCGTAACTAATGATATTGTTATGCGAGTCACAGAAAGTCTCAGAGGAAAGGGTCATCATCTATACATGGACAACTTTTACACCAGTCCAGCATTGTTTCGTTCGCTTAAAAGAGTTGGCATTTATTCTTGTGGAACTTTACGTGCAATCGATGTGGTGTACCACCTGTGATAAAAAAAAAAGGAAAATGAAGAAAGGTGAGATGATCAGTGTGAGGAAGAGATATCTTTTATTTGTGAAATGGAAGGATAATAGGGAAGTTTCACTACTTACCAATATTCATGATGCTTCCATCATTGTGAAGAAGAGAAGGAGCAAATCTGGAGTTGGAGGTTATGAAGAAACTGTGAAACCAACTACCATCGAGCAATACAACAAGTATATGTCTGGAGTAGATGGGCGTGATCAATTTTTGTCATACTACAATTTCAATTGTAGGACGAACAAGTTGTGGCGAAAAGCTTTCTTTTGTTTGCTTGATATTGCCATATATAATTCCTTTGTTTTGTATTCTAAGTCGAAACTAGATCATCGCAAGCTGTCCTTCCTCCAGTTCAGGACACAACTCGCAAGGGAATTGGTCATGGATTCTTCAAGTGAGTGTAGTATTCCTCAATCTTCCAGCACACAATCTGGGCCAGTTGTCACTTCACCTTCTGCACGTCTAGTAGAGATATTTTCCTGATAAAGTTCCATCTAGGCAAAATGGGAAGCATGGACAACGAAACAGTGTTGTATGCAGCTCCAAATCAGGCAGACCTAGAAAAACAAGTACATACTACTGTAAAATATGTGGAGTAGGTCTTTGTGTAGTTCCATGTTTTGAACTTTATCATACTAAAACCAATCCTAGTCGCTATATAGTCCTCATTTTATTGTCAACAAAGTTTTTATTCTTATTCTTTATTCTTTATGTCTCCACAACATACTATTTCATACTGCACTAAATGTTTTACAGCACCAATACTAAAATATAAACAAAAACTAGCCGCTAGAAACTAAACAAATAATGGTTACTATTTTGAAACAATAACTAGCTAAAAACTATTATAGACTTACCTGCATTTCTAACAATTCGCGTATAGTTTGTTAGTGTTGGGTTTCTCCGAGATCTATAGAGCTACTAGTTACTGTATGTCTTTTATTCGGCAGTTTTCCTAAGCCTTGCGCCTTCGTTTGGTCTAGATTCCACTTGCTATTTCTTTGCCACGTGGCTTGGGGCGTTACCAGTGTTACACAAAAACAGCGTCCGCGGCGTGCGCACCCGGATATTAAAATTTGCTTCCGTGGCGAGAGAGTTAAGCATGAATTTGCATGGACTCACACGTAGCAAAGAGCTAGTTGATACATTTCACAAAGCGGGTGTTTGCATAGGTTATGCATTAGTTCTCCTCCTGCGAGATGCATGGGCAGTGCATGACCTTCAGCTCTGCACTGACTGTCCTAACGAGATCACCGAGGATATGCCTGGGGTCATCATCGTGGACAACAATGATTTTCGAAATGACACGCTGACTGGTGGAAACACATCACATCGCACAAATGTGATGTATGTTCAGCAAGTCTCCCTGGAGTATCATGGTCCTCAGTGTGGTGAACGGGTTAAACATGCTAAAGCCCTATCGTCAACACTGAAGGAGATAGCAACAGGGATGCTGACCCATGACCACTACATTACCTACAAGCGTGGAGAGCCACCAGTCAGTGATAGGGTGCAGCCTGCCCTTGGAGATATTGAGCCAAGCGCAATGTTATTCATGCACTGGTGCGTGCAGATACGGATGGTGAGCGACCTGCAGCTATTGATCAGAGAGTTCCCAGTTTTGCTGGCTTTCAGGCTTTGATCTCAGACCCCGTAGAGAGGTGCAAAGCTTACTACTTCATGACCTACCCTGAACCACCCAAAAAGCCAGTTCTCAATGATGTTATGCTGAAGGTGAAAGGAGCGATGGGGAGAAAGTGCATGCCCTTTGCAGTAGTTGTCGGTGATGAACTAGTGTACACACTGCTTGTTGAGATCAAGAGTGAGCATCCACAGGAGTATAAAAATATCATTCCGTTCCTTGGACCCTTTTATGCTCAAGGTTGCATGATCTATGCTATCTACAAGTGCTATAAAGGGAGTGGTATTGCTGAAGTTTTGGTTGCTGCTGGTGTTACAGCTGAGGTTTCTGGGCCATGCTTTCAGCACTCCCTGCTGAGCAAACACAGTTCCTCAGCTCAAACTTTGCCCAGTCTATGACAGGCAATCCATACTCATCTATTCCTTGGGATTTATGGATTGAGATGACCATAAATAAGGGTTCAAAGATGAAAGCTGGGTGGTTGTCCATCCTACGAAATGAGAAACAGTTGATGGCTGACACCAGAAATACCAACAACCTTGGTAGAATTCGGGCCGCTCTTCACAATCAGGTGAATTGGAAGAAGCTGTCTCAAAACCACATTGAATGTGCCCCTGCACGAATGTGCATAGATGAGCAAGCCATACAAGATCTCATCTCATGCATCAGGGAGTTTGATTGCTTACCTTTTGACCCCGCATCACCAACTCTTCGAACCTTGCAATCTGCCATTCCTGCTCCCCCTGAGCTGGTCCGCGATTTCAAAACTGCCAAACGGGATGGAGAATCAAAGCTGAAAACCTTCATGGATGGCCGTGTCTACTCGAAGGATAAGTCTCTTCATTATCGCATCAAGCGCAGCTCTCGTCTCACTTTTGCCAATATCCCAGCTAACAAAGCTACTGGTGATGACTGGAAGGTGAAGCAAGGGGAAATGGAAAGCTGGGCACTGGCAGCAGTGGTTAACCTCGTGGATATCAGTGGTTTGCTGTCGCTCTCTGAAGTCATGAAACACCACCTGACTGAAGAGTGTCTGACACTATTCAATGTCAATGGGACATTCAGGAAGACTCACAAAAGTAAGCTTCTCCTGCAGCTATTGATCAGAGAGTTCCCAGTTTTGCTGGCTTTCAGGCTTTGATCTCAGACCCCGTAGAGAGGTGCAAAGCTTACTACTTCATGACCTACCCTTGATGTCCAATCCTATACAGCATTGGTTGATATTGGCACGATCTGGCGGCTTGCATCTCCGACAGCAGTAGACGGGAGAAGGGAGATGGATCACCTTACACATGGGGTAACTACATTAACAAAATTGTGACTATGATTCTGGCACGCCATGTAAATGCTTCTACCATCATCTGCATCAATGATCCTTACGATTGCACTGTATCCATCAAAGATGATGAGCGTGAGTTGTGCATCCAGGGTCAAGGTTGTATTCCCAATGTGTTTATGAAATCAGACGACCAGTTTCCCTCATGCCGTGTGTTTAAGGGTGCTCAAACACTCTTTGAGCGCGAAAAACCAGCCAAATAGGCCACGGTTGCTAGGGCCTGTTAAACTTACTTCTGCTTTCCCCCCAAATTATTGTATTTATGCAGGCCAGCAAGTACTGCTAGGAGAAAGCACCTACCGAGAACGAAGACCGGAAGTCGATTGCATCTCAAGAAATACCCCGTCACCATTTTGGACTTCTTGACAGTACTGCACGGCTACCGCCGTAGCTTAGAAGCTGATTTTTTGTATATCATTTTCTTACCCGTGCGTGCATGCCATAACGTTGAGTTTTTGTTGAATTTGATTTTACTTTTCTATTTACTCACCTTACCACGTGAACTATTGTCGATTATTTCCGTGAAATTTTGTACATTAAAAATATCTCAACGTTATAGGGTCAACCACTTGCGGCCCTAAACCCTGGCAAAATTTGAACCATAGCAGTTAGTCCATTCCTGAGCAGTACGCAAGATAAGATTCTGGATCCATTACTTTAGAGCGCGAGAATTTTTTATTGTAAGTTGACTCCGCCCCGCCCTATCGGTACGCGCGTAGTGGTGAGGCACAGCTGCAGTTCACGGGCACTAATTTGTTGCAGAGCGGGGCGTGACTTTGTGGTAGATAACGCGCTACTATTCAGCTGGAGTGCGCTACTAAAGGCACCCAGGCGTTGCTATGTGTGAGCACCCTGAAGACCATTTTGTGCAGTGCTGGCAATAAGAAGCGTCTCCAATCACAGATCAAAACTCAACTCTCAGAAATTTCCCAGTCCATTACTCAAGAGCTGATATATTCAGTTGGTGAGGAGTATGTGAGCCTTTCATCTGGCAGTAACAGAGGTGACTTAACCCTTTCGTTCCCAATCCCGCTTAAAAGCGGGTGAAGACCGGTTGGCTTCTCCGAATTTTTTTAAATAGTTACTTTATAGCTACAACCTTCAGATTGCATACACAGGTGCCCAATGCATTGGAGAAGCATCTAAAATAGCTTTCAGCCGGGGCTGCTTCGACAGTACCTCACAGCAGTTGCGTTTATTTCTTCCTCGGCAAAAAAAAAACATCGGTTCTCCGTCGAATTTAAAAAAAGTTACCTTCTTCACAGCAGCTTCATTTATGGATCCAGTCATCTCCAGAGCTTTGTAGAAGCAGTGAAAATGTGCTTGAGCCCAGTAGCCTTCCATAACATATTGAAACAACCGCTTCTTTGCCAACCAAGACTTTGCGGTTTGACGTACTGTCTTTTCTTTTTTTATAAAATCGCCAGTTCAACTGGGGGCCTCCCCATTACGTACAGTCTTAAGTAATGCTTATTACATCATAGGAAAAAAGTGAGCGTGTCGTGTGATACGGGTAACTATGCAAAAATAAAAAAATTTTCGAAGTCAATTTGGAAAGATGGCGTCTACCAGTTACAGTGCTGTGGAAGTTTTAGACTTGCTTGATACTGACTCTAGCGACTCAGGATCAAGCGGAGAGGAGGGAGACGACATCTAGGGCTATAGGAGGCCCTGTATCAGGGTTGGTGGACCAGACCCCGTCAACTCTGATACTGACAATGGAAGTCAAGAAGATGATCGAGGTAAGCTTGTCTTTCTCTTGTCTTTCTCTTGAAAACTAGCAAGCTTCTGTTGTGGAAAGGACTTATTTATAGCTATATTGAGATAGAGAAAGCTGTTTAGCTATAATATATATATATTTCATTGAGTTTTGAGATTTGAAAGTGGGTTGTGGTTTTTTTTAACAATATCAAATTTTCAAAAAATTTTAATTTTTTTTACCAGAATGTACTACTAGGACCAGATGTGTATGCAGTCACTGTCCGGGACTGTAGACCAATCCCAGACATGATGTTATACGCACACACGTTATTCGATGTTTCACGCCTTCTCATTGATTTCCATCTACACCTTGTTAACACTTTTCTCACATGCCCATTTATGGACGTATGTTTACTCTCTCTCTCTTGCCTCTCTTTAATCATATTCATACCTGTATTCTATACCCACAGTCATCTCACTCCTATGTTCTTGTTATAAGTCACGCATATTCTCTCTTATATTGGTTGCTTTCCTCTGACCCACTTGGAGCATGATAAAACTCTGAGATAGTTGCGCTCTTTTTAAGGCTCTCCACAAGGAACTCAAGGTTGCAAGCTAACGCCAGCGGCTGCGAAGGAGTGGTTTAGCATCCGCGCCGGGTTAAGTTAGTAGCCTGGTCCTTACCACTCGGTAAGGAGGAGAATCTGAAAGTGCGCTGTACCCAAAGTCCACGTCACGCCCACAACTGGCAGTTTGAGGTCACCTACGCATACAACCTCAAACACAATACACCTTTACTTTCACGCCTCATACAACAGGCCCCGGGTACAGTCACTTTCATTTGGTCCTTCGAACCTTGGTACGAATTGGCACTACTGCCTTCCAAGTCTACTACCACTACTGTTGTTCGCTCGTTTGACTATTCGAGTTTCTACCAGTTCAAGTTCTCACTACCGCTAGTCTAGTCTATTTTGCTAGTCGACTTCTGTACAAATTCATTCTTGGGAATACGCCCTACGTTTCTACCTACTCTTCTCTACTGCGTCACTTCACTTCACCTTTCGAGATCGTTTCGCTATGGCTGACGAATCACTGACGGAGGAAGCTCTTGCTTCGGCTATGTCTGCCGAGTCACCAATCACTGACATCAAGCTTCGGGATCTCAAAGCTCAACGGAGTTCCCGGAGAGGACAAGTCACGAGGGTCCACAACAGGCTGAGCACGTTGCAGAAGAAGCATCCGTCCACGGTCACTGCTGCGGCAGTTGACTCACTCATGAAAGACGCTCAGACTGCTATACAACGTCACGATGACATTCAGGACCAGATTGATTCCATTGCTCCTGATCCTTCCTCCTTCACAGATCCTACAGATAGGGATCGCCACGATAGTCTCCATGCTACCTTGCTGGCTGAGCTCGAGGACCTCGCTATTAGCACCTCTGTTCACAGGAATGCCAGACGACTCATGTCAGACATCCAGAACCTTCTCAAACTTGGGTCGGACGTCTCCACTTACAAAGATGATTGCGACCGCATCTCCAAGGGTCACTCGGACCTCCACACGGATGTCCTGGCTCTGCCTGACGACGGAGAAGCACAATCTCTCGTTGCCGAAGTAGACACACTGTTTACAGAACTCAGGCAGTTACTTGCTTCATCTACACCGAAGCCTGTGACTCCGCCGTCAGCCACGTCATCGACTTCTTCTCATGATTCACGCCCACGCATGGCTCCCCTGAACTTGGAGATTCCTAAATACAATGGGGACCCTCTCCAGTGGGATGCCTTCGAGATGAGCCTTACGTCTTTGCTCCAACACAGGGCAGATGGCTTCTCGGTGGTGGACAAATTTGCCATCATCCGACAGGCTGTCCTTCCCTATAATGGACGGGCTCTGATCGCCGACTATCTGAAAGAGGGTCGACCTGTTGAGGACCTTCTGACAGAACTCAAACGCACGTTTGGCAGACCACAACTAGTTGTGCCTATGTTGGTTGGCAAGATCACCTCACCTCCTAAAACCAATCACTCGGTTGCCTCTCTACGCCTGTTCAAGGAGCAAGTCCTGGATACCTACAGGGCTCTCAACACTCACTTGGGAGGAGACCTCAGCCTTTTCCTGCCACATTTTCTCCGTTCCTTCTTTGAGGGGAAGCTCAAGGAGGAATGGGAAAGGCTCCTCTATGAAAAACTCCCCAAGCCATCTATGAAAGATTTGGAGGAATTCATAGAGCAGCGTCTGCTGTGGGCCGATACCGACTCGCGAACGACTACTGCTGCTCCTACGTACAACTCGTCATCCTACAACTCATCGCCCTACTCTTCACATCATCCGCCGACGTCACCGAAACATAAGAAAGCTCAGACGCCCTCCAAGTGTGCTTCATGTGGTGAAGCACACTGGCTGGGCCGGTGCTCGGCCTTCTCAGCACTTCCTGTGGAGGACCGGAATCGCCTAGTGAGGGAGAAGAGATTATGTCTAAACTGTTTCTCTCCCACTCACTCGGTTAGGCAGTGTTCGAACAAGCATAGCTGTCGACATTGCAGCCTCCGCCATCACTCTCTTCTCCATAGGGAGTCAAAGCCCACTGCCAGCACCTCAACCACTCCTCCTGCTGCCTCGCCTACTGCGGCAGCTGTGGTATCTCCAGGGGGTGGAGCCGATCCTGCCTCCGGAAGTCCAGACTCTGGCTACTTCACATGTACTATTGTGGCTAGAGTTCAGCATGAGGGTAAAGTATCTTAGACCCGAGTGCTTCTGGATCACGGGAGTGGAGGAAGCTTCATCTCCGAGGAGTTGGCTTCCTCTCTCAAGCTACCTCGTGTGCCACAAGACAAACTTTTCAAGGGCTTTAGCCAAGGCACTGTGAGGTCGAGATTCAAAGTTCACGTCACTCTCAAGTCTACCACGTCCTCATTCTCTATGGTGACCATTCCACTTTCGGTCATACCTCATGCTCTCCACACGTCTCCTCCTGCAGAGCGAGATGTTGTCCTCGATCGGGCTCGTGATCTTGGCCTGACCTTGAGTGACTCTCTACTTGGTGGTCAAGTAGATGTGATTCTGGGGGGAGAATATCCCTGGGATCTATGTGGAGAATCTATCACGAACGGTCCTTATCACTTCATCGACACCAAATTCGGGTACGGAGCGGTTGGACCACTCAATGCTACGCCTACTATTATGAACATCACCGAAATCGACTCACAACTTCATGATGATCTCTCCAAGCTTTGGGCTCTTGACCGAGTCCCAGAGCACACTACTCTATCACCTGATGACCAACAAGCGGTGGACATCTTTGACTCCACTACGACCCTGAAAGATGGCAGGGTACAAGTCAAGCTTCCTTTCAAGTCCAACGCCCCAAAATTGGGCGACTCACGCAAACAAGCTATTTCAAGGTTCTACAACAATGAACGCTCACTGTCCACCAAGGGAAAGCTCGATGATTTCAATGCTGCTCTGAGAGAGTACCTCACATTAGGTCATGCTCACGTCATTCCTCCCAATGAGCTCCACCCCCCAAGACCTGTGTTCTACATGCCGGTGCACGGCGTTTTCAAAGAGACGTCATCCATTACCAAAGTACGCCCGGTGTTTGACGCCTCCGCAAAAACGACCACAGGCATTTCGCTAAATGACTGCCTTCTGGTGGGTCCTAACTTGTACCCCCAGTTGGCAGACGTCCTGATTCAGTTCAGGCAGCATCCGGTCGGTCTCTCCGCCGACATCAGCAAAATGTTTCGAGAGATTCGACTGGACGCTGACCACCAGGACTACCATCGCTTCATCCTGCGTGAAGACAATGGCAGGATCTCAGATTGTCGCATGGAACGGGTGACATTTGGTGTGGCATCGTCGCCCTTCCTGGCCACTCAAGCACTTCGCCACATCGCTTCCAAGTTCAAGGACAGATATCCTAGAGCTGCTCGCCTCATAGAGACTGTATTCTATGTGGACAACTTCGTCTCTGGTGCCATGGATACACAAGATGCGGATAACATCAGAGATGAACTTTGTGGTCTCCTTTCCGAGGCTGGCATGACATTGAGGAAATGGAGGTCGAACTCTCAAATTTTCCTTGACCACACCCCCGCCAGCCTCCGGGAAGTCGAGACCACGCCCCTCCAACTTCACGATTCGGCCAAGGCCCTCGGTGCTCATTGGAATACGATTTCAGACACACTACACGTTGCCACTCCTACAGCACCATCCCCTGATGTCAAGGTAACTAAACGTCAAGTTGCTTCAATCTCAGCTGCTGTTTTCGATGTGATGGGGCTATTCGCCCCAACGACGATCCTTCCCAGACTGATACTACAGGAGTCTTGGAAGTTGCATCTCCATTGGGACAAACCACTCACAGAGGAACTACTGGAACCTTGGAATTCATGGATCCAAGAACTGCATCACATTCAAGAACGCGCCATACCTCGCAGGTTCTTTGACACGTCTGAACCACCTATTTTTCTCTCGATGCACGGCTTCTCCGATGCCTCTGCCAAAGCTTACGGAGCCGTGATCTACCTCCGCGCTGTCACATCAGATGGTACGGTGCAGACAGCACTTGTCACAGCTAAGGCACGGGTGCTACCTCTCAAACATGTCACGATACCCCGAGCAGAGCTTCTTGCGGCACACCTTCTTGCCAAGCTCTTGGCACACACGTCACAAGTTCTGGACATAGACCCGCATCAGCTATATGCGTGGATCGATAGTTCCATCACTCTACATTGGCTTTCCAAAGATCCCAGCCAACTCAAGGATAGGTTTGTGGCTAACAGAGTCCAGTCCTGTCATGACCACTTACCAAGTATGATGTGGAGACACGTCCCCACCCACCAAAACCCAGCTGACCTTGCTAGTCGCGGTGTTTCGGCATCTACCCTCATCAACTCTGATCTTTGGTGGAAAGGACCACTTTGGCTTGCCGAACCGCCCGACAAATGGCCTACTTACCAACTGAAAAGTCCGCCTGAAGCTATTCATGTGTTATCCATCCGACCTGCTATGGACTTGGACACATCACAGAAGGAGTTTCTGGTTTCACTCTGGTCCAGATTCTCTTCTCTCCATGTTCTCACTCGAGTCATCGCAAGAGTGTACAGATTCTTCAACAGAGTCAAGAACCGTCACACCTACGATACGGACATTCTCACTTCTGATGAACTCTCTACTACTCAGCTTACACTCATATGTCTCTCCCAGAAGCAGGACTTCCCTGAGGTCTTCTCTTGCATTTCGACAGACAAACCACTCCCCAAGAACCACCCACTTCACGGGTTCATCCCCACTTTTGATGGCACTGTGCTACGTCTGTTGTCTCGAGTACGTCGACCAGACTCCAGCACACAACCCCGATCGATCATTCCCTTACACAACCGATCTAAGTTCACTCGCCTTCTCCTAACCACGGCACATCACTCTCATCGACATCCAGGCGTCTCCACACTTCAAAACATCATTTCGGAGACGTACTATGTTTCAGGCCTGCGCAATCTACTGAAGGCTATCAGTCGTGCTTGCTCTTCATGTCAGAGAGCCTACGCACGCCCACTTTCACAGCAGTTAGGACTTCTGCCCTCTGTGTGCACTACTCCAGCACACCCATTTCAAAAGGTCGGAATTGACTTCGCAGAACCCATGCTCATTCGACGAGGATACACGAGGAAGCCCCTCGTCGAAAAATGCTATGTGGCAGTATTTGTGTGCATGGCCACAAAGGCTGTGCACCTTGATGTCTGCACCTACCTCTCCTCGGAGGACTTCCTGGCGACCCTCACCCGCTTCGTGGCGAGACGTGGCTGTCCATCTGATGTCTACTCGGACAATGGCAGCAATTTCGTGGGGGCCCGGGAGGAACTCCGAGAGTTGGAACAACTCTTTAGAGCACAGGACACACGAAGAGCTACGTCACACTTCGCACAGAGAAACGGTATTACCTGGCACAACATCCCTCCCAGAGCGCCACACTTTGGCGGCCTCTGGGAGGCAGCGGTACGGAGTATGAAGACACTCTTGAAAAAGAATTGTGCACCACATCCACTCCGTTTCGACGAAATATATACATTGCTCGCTGAGGCGGAGTCCATACTGAATTCCCGACCCCTCACACCTCTCAAGAAGGAGGAATCAAGTCAAGGGGAGGTCCTGACTGCCGGTCACTTCCTAATCGGCAGACCACTCAGGGCCTTGCCCGAAAAGGATCCACCTACTGCTAACATATCTACACTACGACGGTGGAGACTCATTTCCAAACTCAAACAAGACCTGTGGAATGCCTGGCTGAAAGCATACTTGGCCACGCAGCATCAGAGACAGAAATGGATAAAACGGAACAACAATCTACGCATCGGAGACCTCGTCTTTGTGAAAGACGAGGTGCTGAAAGTCAAAGAGTGGCCACTCGCCCGTATCTTGGAAGTATTTCCAGGCGATGACGGTCAAGTTCGAGCGGTCAAGCTCAAATGCCACAACAGAGAGTACACCAGAGCGGTACAACAGCTTATCGCCTTCACGCCGGACAATTCCCCATCTCCTTCAAGGAATTCTACAACTCTTAGCAACCTCGATTCAATTGACACTTGAACTGTCACTTCGTTTACTTCTCACCTTCAAGATAACTACAACACAAGCAAGAATTATGTATACACAATGTCACATTCAACTAATGATGTACTCCTACTTTCCTGCCCCGGGAGTCTGTCCGGGACTGTAGACCAATCCCAGACATGATGTTATACGCACACACGTTATTCGATGTTTCACGCCTTCTCATTGATTTCCATCTACACCTTGTTAACACTTTTCTCACATGCCCATTTATGGACGTATGTTTACTCTCTCTCTCTTGCCTCTCTTTAATCATATTCATACCTGTATTCTATACCCACAGTCATCTCACTCCTATGTTCTTGTTATAAGTCACGCATATTCTCTCTTATATTGGTTGCTTTCCTCTGACCCACTTGGAGCATGATAAAACTCTGAGATAGTTGCGCTCTTTTTAAGGCTCTCCACAAGGAACTCAAGGTTGCAAGCTAACGCCAGCGGCTGCGAGGGAGTGGTTTAGCATCCGCGCCGGGTTAAGTTAGTAGCCTGGTCCTTACCACTCGGTAAGGAGGAGAATCTGAAAGTGCGCTGTACCCAAAGTCCACGTCACGCCCACAACTGGCAGTTTGAGGTCACCTACGCATACAACCTCAAACACAATACACCTTTACTTTCACGCCTCATACAACAGGCCCCGGGTACAGTCACTTTCAGTCACCGACCCGATTGTGAAGAGGGATTGTGAAGAGGACGCAGATGAGGCAACAGGAGCAGAGTCTTCCAGTGATGAAAGAGAAGATGCCCGACCTGGTGAAGTACACTCAGAGCCCCACCCCCCACCGCCCAAACAAAAATCCTGTATGAAACCGCATACAATACATCATAAAGTTGCAATTATATAGGATCATGAACAATTTGTGGTTTGTATTACAAATATCTTTGTTGTTTGTGTTTTTGTGTACAGTGCTTCCAACTTAACCCTTTCGTTCCGGATCCCGCTTTGAAGCGGGTGAAGACCGATTGACTTCTCCGAATTTTTAAAAATAGTTACTTTATAGCTAGAACCTTCAGATTGCATACACAGGTGCCCAATGCATTGGAGAAGCATCTAAAATAGCTTTCAGCCAGGACTGCTTCGACAGTACCTCACAGCAGTTGCGTTTATTTCTTCCTCGGCAAAAAAAAAAAACATCGGTTCTCCGTCGAATTTTAAAAAAAGTTACCTTCTTCACAGCAGCTTCATTTATGGATCCAGTCATCTCCAGAGCTTTGTAGAAGCAGCAAAAAATTGCTTGAGCTCAGTAGCCTTCCATAACACATTGAAACAACCGCTTCTTTGCCGACCAAGACTTTGCGGTTTGACTTACTGTCTTCTCCATTTTTTATAAAATCGCCAGTTCAACTGGGGACCTCCCTATTACGTACAGTCTTAGGTAATGCTTATTACATCATAGGATAAAAGTGAGCGTGTCGTGTGACCCCGGTAACTATGCAAAAAAATTTTTTTTTCAAAGTCATTTTTTGGAAGATGGCGTCTAGAAATTACAATGCGGTGCAAGTTTTAGACTTGCTTGATGCTGACTCTAGCGACTCAGGATCAAGCGGAGAGAAGGGAGACGACATCTAGGGCTATAGGAGGCCCTGTATCAGGGTTGGTGGACCCCGTCAACTCTGATACTGAAAATGGGAGTCAAGAAGATGATCGAGGTAAGCTTGTCTTTCTCTTGTCTTTCTCTTGAAAAATAGCAAGCTTCTGTTGTGGAAAGGACTTATTTATAGCTATATTGAGATAGAGTAAGCTGTTTAGCTATAATATATATATATTTCATTGATTTTTGAGATTTGAAAGTGGCTTGTGGTATTTTGAACAAATTCAAATTTTCAAAAAAATTAAAAAAAGTTTTTACCACGTATACTACTAGGACCAGATGTGAATGCAGTCACCGACCCGATTACGCAGATGAGGCGACAGGAGCAGAGTCTTCCAGTCATGAAGGAGAGGATACCGGACCTGAGTCTTCCAATGATGAAACACGAATAGGCAGCAGGTTCCAGTGATGAAGAAGAGGAAGTGGCTCCTCCTGCTCCGAGTTCTGGACGTCCTCGCGGTCGGAGAAGGCGGGAATCGAAGAACAAGAGTCGGGTGGATGAGGTAGGGGGAGAGTGGAAGAAAGATGACAACACACACCATTGATATTCCATAATCTTTTGTGTGAAGGACCACAGACTTTGATATTTGTGGCTGCTCCTCCCCCCCCCCCCTGAACATCCCAAAAGTTGTAATATGTATTGTTATTGTCGTTGTCGTTGTCTGTGTTTTTGTGGTGTTGTAGTGGAGCTTCACACTCGATGTATATGTGTGTGCGTGGAGTTGAAATGTTATTCTGGCGCTTCCAGATCTAACCGGGGAGGGAACGAACTCGGGGGGGGGGGGGGGGTCTTTTCCAATCGGGGCTACTATGCCCATGTAAGTTGAATTTCATGTATGTGTGTGTGTGTACACCAGTCAATTTATATTATACATTTATTTTTATGATCTGTATTCACCTGTATCTTCTTTTTTCTAGTGTGTGTGTGTGTGTATGTGTGTGTGTGCATTTGTGGAATGAGAGAGAGCAACCGTGGACAAACAGTATGTGGCACTTCCGTATACAACCTGGGAGGGAACTCTGGATCTTTTTGGATCGTGACTACTATGCCCATGTAAGTTGAATTTCATGTGTGTGTGTGTGTGTACACCAGTCAATTTATGTATAATAAATTATACATTTATTTTTATGATCTGTATTCACCTGTAGCTTCTTTTTTCTTGTGTGTGTGTGTGTGTGTGTGTATGTGTGTGCGTGCATGCGTGCATTTGTGGAAAGAGAGAGAGAGCAACCATGAACAAACAGTATGTGGCACTTCCGGATCCAACCTGGGAGGGAACTCTGGATCTTTTTGGATCGTGACTACTATGCCCATGTAAGTTGAATTTCATGTGTGTGTGTGTGTACACCAGTCAATTTATGTATAATAAATTATACATTTATTTTTATGATCTGTATTCACCTGTAGCTTCTTTTTTCTTGTGTGTGTGTGTGTGTGTGTATGTGTGTGCGTGCATTTGTGGAAAGAGAGAGAGAGCAACCATGAACAAACAGTATGTGGCACTTCCGGATCCAACCTGAGAGAGAACGAACTCGGTGGTCTTTTTCGGTCTGTGACATCATCCATGCCGGGTAAGTTGAATTTCATTTCAACTTACTGATATTTGGGTGTCCAGCTAGGGCTGGGGGGTTATGGTACAAGAATGTCAGTGAAAAGTAATGACGGGGGAGGGGGGGGTTATGGTACAAGAATGTCAGTGAAAAGTAATGACGGGGGAGGGGGGGGCTCAATTCAGCGAGGCCAGCTGTTATGTTACAAATGTCATTGTTGTCTTGTGTTTTTTTGGTATTGTATGGAGGTTCCGGATCCTATGGGAGGGATCGTTCAGTCTGTGCCACCATCCATGCCGGGTAAGTTGAATTCCACGTGTGTGCTTGTACTGCTTTTCATTTTCAAATTACACTTTCTCAATACAACGATTGTTTCTCTCATGTACAGTGTGGAGTATACATACCAGGGTTCATACAGTGGGAGGCTAGCGCTGGGTTCCCCCCTAGAATTTTGGGAGTTGAATAGAAATGAACATTTAGGAAGCATTTATTTTTAGTCTGATATTGTATCCCATTATGTTCCTATCATAACTGAGCCATTTAGTGCATAGGACCGAACACTGATCATCAGTGTGAAGTATAGACTCGTATGCAAAGATGTGCATCAAAGTAGTGTAGGTTCCAAAAAATGGGTGTGGCGAAGTACACTCGGAGCCCCACCCCAAACAAAAATCCTGTATGAAACCGCATACAATACATCATAAAGTTGCAATTATATAGGATCATGAATAATTTGTTGTTTGTATTACAAATATCTTTGTTGTTTGTGTTTTTGTGTATATGAAATTGTTTTGTAGTGGAGCTCGACGTCCGATGGCATACGTTCCTTGTGGACACTCATAGATGTCTCCTACATGATCACAATCAGCACCACACACAACAAACAACATATTTTATTGTTGAACTAATATAATATTGGTATAAATGCATCAAACAATATTATTTCTATTTTATTTTATTTTTTTATTGATGGGAAAAGTGGATTTTTTTGGGGGAAAAAATTTTTTTTTTTTTAGTAGATGGCTTAAATATTATTCAATTTTCTCAATCAAAAAATGAGGGGAATCCCAAACTCTTGGTCTATTTAGTGATATATGGTTGCTATGGGGTTTTCCCAGCCAGCATCGAGTTAAAAAAATAAAACGGCAATGCTCTATTCCGCGGTAGAAAATTAGATTTTTCCGCGCGCGTCCAAACAATTCAGGAACGAGAGGGTTAAAGAGCAAACTTTTTGAAACACTATATGATCAATTTTATCTCACAAAACTATAGTTACAAATTTCTTGTCACTTAAGGGTGCTGGCACATAGCAACGCGCGTGCACTGTTAATTGAGTTCCCAGACCACGAGTTGTAGTTCGTGGCTAGCCTAAAAAAACACTCGCACGGAATTCCGCCTTCAACTTCCTTGGGTATAGTTAGCGATCTTACTCGATCTATTCTTACGCAATCCCTTGTGGTCTGTTATATATCTGGATCCTGGGTTTTATTTCAGGGCTGGTTTTATTCTGGCAGGTCTCTCTTTGGTGGTGGGTTATCAAGTTGTGGCCAATGGCTAGTAGAAGAGTCAGAGGAACAAAGAGGAAACAGCAACTTCTTGCTGCTAGGCACAAGAAAAGATGTAATCCCAGTAGAAGTTGATACACACAAAAAAATAGTTCTAGCTACCTTAGCTACTTGTACACCAACTAACAATACACTGTTTGTCATCTGACAAAATTACTGGCAAAATCCTAAATATTCAATTGCACATCTGAGGAATTATTGACTCCTGTTGTAGCTAGTACATAATGTAACTATATTTTTTACAAAAAAAAATTGCAAAATTGAGATTAAAAAGTTTGTGTCAGATTTATTATTGGTATCTCTGATGTAATATCACAGGTCCTGAATTGGAAGTGGGCGTAGGTCCATCTGTGCCAATGAATGCCGGTTCGTCTGTGCTAGCAAGCACAGGTCCATCTGTGCCAATGAATGCCGGTTCGTCTGTGCCAGCAAGCACAGGTCCGTCCGTGTCAGTAAACACAGTAAACACAGGTCCGTCTGTGCTAGCAAGCACAGGTTCATATGCACAATTCAGCGTAGGTCTGTCTGTCCCAGTAAGCAGCACAAGTCCATCTGCACCAGTCAGTGCAGGTTCCCCTGAAAGATCAGGCATGCACACATATGAAGCAAGCACTTCCCCCGTTGTTGGTGGTACACTTATGGACTCGGGTCTAAATCCTGCAGGTACCGCTGAGGTGCATTGGAACTTGTACCTACAATTGCATTCAATAATAGCAGAGATAAATATATTTGTGGCACAAAAAGTAATAGGATGTTTAGACAAACTTCACATTCAGTCGCCTAGCATGCAAATGAAGAAGTGGTTAGCTCAGAAGACCCTGTATACCAATGCAGCACTACTCACCAGATCCCTTGGAAAGCCGAGCATCACACCAACACAAGCCAAGAAGTTAGTCACTCAAGGCTTCGATCTCCACACTCTATTGCTTCTCCGTAGAACCAGTGATACCAAGGATGCCTTCGTTGCCTCCCTGAAGCAGAAGGGAGTCAGGAGCAAGCCGCTCGGAGAGAAGTTGTACAGGGCGCTCTGCTCAACTTAGAAGTCTCAGCCCGGGCGCCTTCTCTCCATTTCGTTGTCTGTGTTTATTTATTTTTTCAAACGGGCTCTTTTCAGAGCCACTGCATTCCAATAATTCGCGCGTATTCCTTACCTGCCCGAGGAGGGCGGGGCTGAAATTGACAAAATTGTGCGAGGAATGATTGGCTTGTTCTGCATGCTATTTCTGGCCATAAGTACGGAATGGGGGTTCAGAACCATTCTATTTTTGGAATACAGGTACAGAAGATAAAAATTAAAAAAATTACAGAGGGAAATTTCGTAATAACGGCCAAAAACGGATATATTTAAGGAAATGGTCGCCACAAAAATAATAACAATGAATAATTTGAAAACTAAATTGTAAATCGAAAAAAGCTTCTGTAATTTTGTCGGCGGTGAGTTCCAGAGTCCGTAGAGGGTGAGACCCCCAACTGTGGAGTTGAATTGTCGGGGATATTTTGCCATTTATGTTGGAGAATGTGACCGCTTATATCTGCCATAGTAGTTGCTTTGGACTTCTAATTTCTGGTAAGCCAGCTCCTGTGATAGTTTACTGTGAGGTCCACTGTATAGGATAGCCTGCAAAACTTAAGAAATATATAAAAGTAGGCCATAGCAACATAATTGATTTAGTTAGTCCCCTCCTAGTACGTCCTCTAGATGGACGACAAGAAACTTATTTCCTGGCCAAAGTGCAGAAACTAGCTACCACTTCCAAGAACGCCTTAGCTTGTGCATGTGGGTCCGGTCTGCTAACAGTGCGCGGATTCGCCACAGTTTCCGGAGACAGCTTATATTACGCTGCCACCAGAATTCAGCAAGAGGCCTGCGACCTCACTTCCGAGTTCTTACTTAAAATCACTCAGTAAACTGAACTAAAGTACAACACGTGGCGAGTGGGCTTATGAGACGAGTCCTCTCGCATAGCTGACCAATCACGATGCTACACAAAATATCTGCAGGTGACCTGCGCACAAATGACTACACACTCAACTACTCTGCACACAAATACTCTGAATGACGCACAACACAAACATAGTTCTATTGTCTCTGTTCGTCTTCTTCCTTCTGATCTCTTCCCTCTGTCTCTCTGCTTGCTCTCTCCTCTTCCATGCTGCTCACGAATGTGGGCTGGCCCACATCTCCCCCCTCCTCCTTTGAAAGCCTGGTGTCACGGCGTTCGTCATCGCCGTGACATCTGCTCAGCTCGTCTGCAACTATGTTCAGGGTTCCAGGTCTGTATATCACCTCGAACTGGAATTCTGTCAACTTCAGAGCCCATCCGTAGACCCGTCTGTTCCGCTGCTTCCCAGAAGTCAGCCACTGTAGACCCTTATGATCTGAAAACACTTTAAACACCTTCCCGTACAAATAAAATGCAAAATGGTTGACAGCTTCAAACAATGCCAACCCCTCCAGCTCCTGGGCACTATACCGTGCCTGAGCTCCCTTTAACTGCCGTGAGAAGAAGGCCACTGGTCTCCACTCCTCCACACGCTGCACTGACAACACCGCTCCGATTCCCGTAGCACTTGCGTCGCACTCTAGACTGAAAGCATCATCCTCACAGGGAACACATAAACACACATGATCACATAATGACTTGCACAACTTACGAAACCCATCCAGCATGGCGCTAGTCCACACCACCTCCCCCGGCGAAGTCTTTGCCGTGTGTGGCGACAAGAGAGAAGACTCCCTGTGGAAACTCCGTATAAACCGTCTATAATACCCGATCAGTCCAAGGAATGCACGTAGCTGTTTCCTCGTCCTTGGTACTGGGTGATCTCTGATCGCCACAATCCTCGCCTCTGGCACACTCATATACCCTTCACCAATCACATGTCCTAAGAATTCTAACCGTCTCTTCCCAAATACGCACTTACTCCGTTTGCAAGTAAGCCCTGCTTCCCTCAATACCTCTAACAACCGCCTCAAATGCCTCACATGCACCTCCCAACTCTCCGAAACAACCAGTATATCGTCGATATACACCTTCGCATAGTCCTCGCATCCAACCAATACACAATCCATGAGACGTTGGAAGACAGACGGAGCATTGCAAAGTCCGAACGGCATACGTCTATATTGAAATTTGCCGAACGGGCAGCTAAAACCCGTCTTCTCCCGATCTCTCTCCATTACCTCCACCTGGTGGAACCCCTTAGCTAAGTCCACCTTGGACAATACCTTACCACTGCCCACCCTTTCAAGCATCTCTTCTAAGCCAGGGATGTAATAAGGCTCCTTAACCGTCACCTCATTGAGCCTGCGATAATCCACGCATAATCTTATGCCACCCCCCTGCTTCTTTACTGGCACCAACGGTGATGACCAGCAACTCTCGCTTCTTTCTATGATGCCACATTCCAACAGACTCAATCTCTGCTCTCACTGAATCCCTGATACCCATAGGCACCGAGTACGGAGACTGGCTGATAGGCCCATGGTCTCCCGTCTCTATCGACATTCTAACTCTGTCTGTGTTTCCAGGCACCTCGGAAAACACATCCCCAAACTCTCTCATGATCTCTTCTAACTCTTCCTCGACAAACCCTTCGCAATCATCCCTCAACTTGCTTCTCTCTTGACTCTCATCCTCCAACACAACATCCAACCTGTTCACCTCTTCCCTCTCCTTGAACTTCTTAATGCAGTTGACATGCACGACCTTAGCATGCTTCTCCTTCCCAACCTTTCCGATCTTATAGTTTACCTCCCCCTTTCTTTCCAACACCTTGAATGGACCTTCCCAGGAGTCAGCCAGCTTGCATGACATACCTGGGATCCGATACAATACCAACTCTCCTACCTCAAACTCTCTGACCTTACTCCCCTTGTTAAGATACCTCATCCTACCCTCCTTACTCTTGCCCATCTTCAACGCAGCACAGTCCCTCATCCTCTCCATCAGTCCAGCAACCCAGTCGCACACGCTCCTCTCCTTCCCCTCCTGCTCGTAGATACCGTAGTATAGAGCATCCAGTGGTGTCCTCACACGGAACCCAAACACCATGTCAAAGGGGCTGAAGCCACTGTCTGAGTGCGGCATCTGTCTCAACACATATAGGGCTAGAGGGACCTGAACTACCCAATCCTCCCTCTCCTCGATGCACCTACCCAACACACTCTTGAGGGTGCCGTGCATCCTCTCTACCATGCCATTTGTCTGCGGGTGATACGGCGAAGTCCTGAGTTTTTCTATCCCCAGCAACTTGCACAGCTGACGCACCACCCTCCCGCAGAACTGCGTACCCTGATCCGAGAGCATCACCTCAGGAATAGCAGTCCTAGAGAATATTCCCCAAAGTCCTTCAGCAACGGACTTAGCAGTCACGCTTCGGAGAGCCACTGCCTCCGGCCACCTAGTTGCCATACAAACATATGTTAGTAGGAACCGACACCCCCCTCTACCTTTGGGCAACGGCCCCACCAAATCCACAGCCACACTCTCGAATGGCTCGGTCAAGATCGGCCTCTCCACTGCTGGAGCCTTCCTCGGCTTGTTCTTGTTCTTGACCTGACACACTCTGCAACTCTGACAATACCCCGCAATCTCCTTTGCCATCCCAGGCCAAAGAAAATACTTACCCACCATACGCACAACTTTCTCCCCACCTAGATGACCACTTCTCTCGTGAGCCATCTCTAATATCTTTCCTCTAAACTTTTTCGGCACCACTATCACATCCACGAATTCCTCCCAAGACACATACATTCCCCTCAACAATAAACCTTTATCCCACTTGAATCCACGCTCCTTTCTCTCTCCTAGCTCTCTCCAAGTTCTCAAACTATCGTCAGACCTCACACACTGACGGAACTCCCCCCCATCTGACCCCTCCTTCATGGGCCCCACTTCCCCAGCTAGCTTGCTGAGCTCAGACTCTGGCCCATCAATGGACACAGAGCCCAAGTCCTTAGCAATTCCTGCCATCTCCTCCTCATTCCCATCCACACTCTCCCCCAAGCTCTCTTGCATCGCTCCTTCCTCGACCTGCACGACCGAAGTGTCCAACTCGGCTCCCAAGTTCTCCTGAACAGACTCCTCCACTGTACACCACAGCTCTTCCACCTCTGCATCATCATCACACTTATCCAGCTCTGCTTCAGCCTTCGCCTGACTCCGAGTCAGCACGTTGACTTTAGCATCTCCCCCCTCTTTCCTGTCTCTGTACTGGGTTATGGCCTGTGTGTAAGCCTGTACCTCGTGTGCATCTGTCATGTTCATCGGCACAATGCTGATGACTCCCTCATCCTTTCTCTCATCTACCATGGCTATGTGCGAGCGTACTAACCCTCCAATCTCGTAAGACACCACTGTGCTCCTGTGTACTTGCTTATTCCCATGCACGTCTCCCACATGCACTTCCCCATAGTCTCTGTAACTGTCTCCCAGCAGAGCTCTGGGGACTACGCCAATGCTAGCCCCAGAGTCCACAAGCACCTGACATGGAACTCCATTCACTGTTCCCCATGCAACATTATCTTTTCTTCCCTCTACCATCAGCTTTGCTACTTTCCCTCCTTCTTTCTTGACACTCACCCCAACCTTCTTATTCGGGCAATCTGGGCTCCTGTGTCCCTGCTTACCACAAGTGTAGCAAGTAACAGGGCGAGATTCTGCAGGCTTCCTGCTGCTGTCAAACCCACGACCCTTATGACAGTCAATAGCCCTGTGGCCCTTCGCTCCACAGGAGAAGCATGTTATTCCCTCAGAACCTGCATGCTCTCTCCTCTCTGTCATGACTGGTGTTCTCTCTCCAACCCAGTCCCCCATTCTTGGCTTGTAAAAGTTACCCCTCTGCCTACCGGACATCCAGGTTTCCCAAGCATTCCTCAAGTCCTCTGCACTCCCAATCTCTTTCCCCTCCAAATACACTCTCCCAGCCTGTGGCATCACCCTCCTGGTGAATGCCGTTGCCAGTGCCACCACGCACTGCTCAAGTGTTGCACAACCCTGCAGCACCCCCCTACAAATCCTTAATATCTGCTCACAAATCTCCCCCGCCGACTTCTGCTTAACTAATTCACCCGTCACCTCAAAGAGCTGATGTCCATAGGTGAGTGAGGTTTCACCCACGGACTTCAACAAAACTCTCTTGAGCTCTGCATATTCTGTACCCTCCTCCCGTATGCTACTAACCCTAGCACACAACCTCTCAGGCAGTCTGGGAAATAGCCTTTCTGACCACCCAGCCTCCTCAACCTCTGATTCCCTCATCACCCTCTCGAACTTGTTCAGATAATCAACCAACTCTGTCCCCTCTCTGTATGACCCCATAGACTTTAACTTCTCCTGCAACAACTCTCTCCTGTCCCTCCTGAGGCTTTCCTCCCGCCTCCGAGCTTCTTCTTGCTCCCTTCTCTCCCTACTTTCCCGATCACTAGCCCTATCAGCTTCCCTACGCTGTTCCTCCTCAGCCCTCCTACGTTCACCCTCCTCTACCCGTAGCCTTTCAGCTTCTGCTGCTCTAGCTCTCTCATAGTCTCTACGTCTCTCCTCCTCTTCCCTCCTGCGCTCCCTATCCTCTGCCCTATTCCTCTCTTCCTTCTCCATCATGTATTTCAACAACACACTCAACTCGCTCTCTTCTCTTCTAGCCATCTCTTCTTCTTCCCCCCGACTCTCTTTCCCTACAACCTCTTCTGATTCCGAATCACTACCAGACCCAAGTGCACCACTCACACCGTCGTCCAGGAGTTCCTCCCTGCTCTGCCTCAATTCCAAAGGTCTTGCTGGGTAGGGTGATCTCTTGCAGATGCCTGGCTTCTTAGACGGTTTATAGTCAGAATCCTCAGGTAGCAACCTCCTGCTCGACTTCTTCTTGGTCGCCACGGCTCCAACCTCTGACACGGGGAGATGAGTGTCCTCGCCTCCCTGCTGGTGAGCTGCACAGAAAAAAAAAAAACAACAGATAATAAAACTCAACGGAAGGGAACGTTATACAACTCGAAATAATGCAACACAAAAAAAAATAATTAGGGGTGGGTGATACACACACAATGTTAAACACAGAACTGTTAAGGATGACTCCCTGTTCAGCCTGAGTGCTCCGTCCGCCTAAGCCCGTCGGAATGGATTCTCACTGCCGCTGTCGCCCAGTGATGTGAAGTGACTCTCGTCTGCCGAAGCCCAAGTGTCTTGAAATTCGTTTTCTCTCCGTCCGCCTAAGCCCAGAAAGTCGTAGTCCTCTCCGTCAGCCGAAGCCCGGAGAGATGCTGCAGTACTCCTCGAGAGCGTCCTCCTTCGAAGTACGATCAGACGCAGCTGGAACGAATTCCGCCTCGCCCTAGTAGACTGATCTTCGTCTGCTTTCCCGTGAACGAATCCACAGTGAGTTCGAGTGGTCTTCTTCTAGGGAATGTCTTCCTGTCGAATATCCCACCGCTGCCACCAGTTTCTGTGGGTCCGGTCTGCTAACAGTGCGCGGATTCGCCACAGTTTCCGGAGACAGCTTATATTACGCTGCCACCAGAATTCAGCAAGAGGCCTGCGACCTCACTTCGAGTTCTTACTTAAAATCACTCAGTAAACTGAACTAAAGTACAACACGTGGCGAGTGGGCTTATGAGACGAGTCCTCTCGCATAGCTGACCAATCACGATGCTACACAAAATATCTGCAGGTGACCTGTGCACAAATGACTACACACTCAACTACTCTGCACACAAATACTCTGAATGACGCACAACACAAACATAGTTCTATTGTCTCTGTTCGTCTTCTTCCTTCTGATCTCTTCCCTCTGTCTCTCTGCTTGCTCTCTCCTCTTCCATGCTGCTCACGAATGTGGGCTGGCCCACAGTGCACCCGGAGAAAGAAACACAATAAGTAGTGTTACCCGCTTTTTTGCCGCCCGGCAAAAATTGACTTGAGTGCGCCTGCGCTAAGATTATACGTAGCGATTACGTAGAAGGCATATCGCTAAAAGCTGAATAAACGTCATCTGACGTCATCAAATGGCGATCTCTGCCGATAGTCAGCCCAAATTTTCCAATTTTTTCCACTAAATATTATATTTCAACACACAAAAAAAATATATATGAAACTTCAATTATTACTCTAGGTCCAAGTATAAAAACAAAGAAATGCTGGCTTAAATACTTTTGGCACTTTTTTGCTACATTTTTGGCCATAAATTTCGAAATTTTTGAATAATGAAATAAATTTGGTGCACCAATTTATTTTTCCTATAAACTTCACAGGCTATATTTCATATGTGCTAAGTGAGAAAGGTCCAAGTATAAAATTGTTTTTTTCCTGGCTAAACATCAAATTTTGAAAATGATAAAATTCAGCCATTCAAGGTGCCACCTATCACACATGTAACCACAAAACCACAAACTAATTTGATGAATCTATTAACATAGCCTTAGTATATCTTCATACAAAAAATGAACTTTGTAGAGCTTTTAGTTTCCCTGCAGTAGAATAAAAACCATGACACAGTCAAAAATTCAAAAAGTTAGCTCTTTAAGCTGGAAGCACTGTATATGAAATTGTTTTGCAGTGGAGCTCGACGTCCGATGGCATATGTTCCTTGTGGACACTCATAGATGTCTCCTACATGATCACAATCAGCACCAAACACAACAAACAACATATTTTATTGTTGAACTAATATAATATTGGTATACAATACATCAAACAATATTATTTCTATTTTTTATTTTATTTTTATTGATTGGAAAAGTGGAATTTTTTTGGGAAAAAATTAAAAAAAAAAAAAGTATTAGTAGAGAGCCTAAATATTATTCAATTTTCTCAATCAAAAAATGAGGGGAATCCCAAACTCTTGATCTATTTAGTGATATATTGGTTGCTATGGGGTTTTCCCAGCCAGCATTGAGTTTAAAAAATAAAACGAAAGGGCTAAGCTTCAATCAATGTGAAGCTGATACCATCATGCTGTCCTTCTATGCAGCCTTGAGGTCATCTGGCTACAGCAATCCTGTTGTCATTGATGCAGAAGACACATGTGTACATCCAGGCAGCTTCTATTTTATGATATCCCTGGCATTATCTGTGTTAAGAAAAAGAGGCAATTTCTTTTCTGCAGAGGCATGTGCACTGATGGGGACATTGCCAAAAGCCTTATATCATTTCACGTAATGACTGGCTGTGATGCCAACAGCTGCTTCTATGGTCATGGAAAAACACTTCTCCATGAGAAAACGGTAAAGAATCTTGAAGCCCACAGTCTCCTACGTGTATGGTGATGCACAGAGTTCATCCTTGGATATGGCTCGTGCAGCCAAGTGGAAAGGGCAGAAGAAAAAATCCCAGATGCGCCTGCCTCCCGATGACGATAGTCTAACTCAGCACATCAAGCGTGCCAACTACTTGGCCTACGTACAGCGTCACCCTGATATGAAGACATCCCTCCCCTCTCTGACATGGCTGGGAACTCGTCAATGGCCACTGTAAACCAGTGCGCCATTCAATTCCAGTCCCTTCACTTTCACAGGCTGACTTTGATTCTAACTCTGACTCGGATTCTGATTCAGAAGCTGAGTCTGATTATGAAGCTCTAGATTCTTTGGATGAATCTGACTGACTGAATTATAGCATTTCCTTATTAGGTACCTGCATATAATTGTAATTCTTTGTTATTTGTTCATTATCTTGTCAAGGAGACATCTAATCACAAAAATAACCTCAGAAATGGATTCCTTGCCCTCAAATTAGTCAAAAAAGATATATTGGTGAGGTTTTTTAAACCCTTTTATTTTTTTAATATGGCCGTCAGTGGCCATTTTAGATTTCACGCTCTACCGAGAGTTGCCCAAACTTCTCAGAGAGGCTGACAATGCCCACTTTCATAGACCACACCCACTATTATTACTATTATTAGGGACTTCGTCACTCACTGTGCATAAAGTAAGATATAGAAATGATTCAGAAATCCAAACATAAAAATGAAAGCAAGCTAAAAGATTAAAGGTCACTTTCCACAAACTTTCCAAAAACGTTTTCACGATGCTCAGAACCTTTAACAAATTCATTTCCTATTTCAATTAAGTTAAGAGTGTCTACACGATCTGAATGAACCTTGAGAATCATTACATTGTTCAATCTCAGTTGTTTCATAGTAGAACGCAAATAATTCTTGACGAATCGGAGAGTACTAAATGAGCGCTCACTCACAGAGTTGGTGGCAGGCATCACAAGAATTAAAGATACCAATTTACAAACCTGTGAAAGCAATTCCTTCTGACCATCAGATAGTCCTCTTAAATACTCCAAAAGGTCAAAGAGGTCATACTTTGATTTTACAACAGGAAGGCTAGTTGTCATGATACTCAACTGTGAATCAAGCAACGTTTGATCCAAATCATTTCCATAGAAACTGCATACAATTCAAGGCCATCCTCATATTCTTCCTTGTTAGCAGCCTTTAGAAGAAGGGACTCAAGGCGACAGTACATCTGATAGCCTGGCTGTTCAAACCGGTCATTAATGCTAGATACAACACAATCCAATGCTCCATAATAAATAACTCTATACTGAATTTTCACATCTCCAATAAAATCACCTTCAGATTCACCAATTTCATATCGTCTAGGGGCCTTTCTTCTTCTCGAAAGCTGCGGGTCTTGAATTCCGAGGTCAGTACTTTTTTTGACAACTTTTGTCCAAAACAAATCAAATTTGTCCTCCTTACGTAAGCTTTCCAAGGTTTTTACAGTCATTTTTACAACTTTTTGAGCCTCTGCAGCTGACAAACGTGGAGACTGCAATGTCCTGCTTAGATTATTGCTATGACGCCAGACAAGCTCACCTAAACTGATGCCAAAAAAGAAATTAAATGTTTCCATGTATGAACGTACACCCATGATTCGAGTCCTCATATTAGTTTCTCGAACAAAGTCAAGAGACTCCTCCCAAAGCTGTAACAATGCTTCATAGTTGCAGGCAATGCTACTGTCCATCTCGTTGGACAAAGGACTCGTACACCTGGACTATCAGATCCCATGCTTACTTTGATGGCCTGCAAAGTACTATCACGGGGTGGTGACTTCTTGACCAATTTGGTGATTTCCTGTACTACATCCAAGGAATTCCTCATCACTTTACACTCCTTCACAGAATCCGAACATGCCAAATTAAGGGAATGCCCGTAACAGTGAGTGTAAAGAGCTCTTGGCTCTTCTTGCAGTATACGAGTTGCAACTCCAGACTTGCGACCTAACATAGATGAAGCACCGTCATAACATTGGCCTCTAATTTTATTTAAACCAATATTCATTCTAGTTAAAGCATCCTGTATGACTTGCAACAACACAGCAGCTTCAGTACAACCAACTTCATATAAGCCAATAAATTCTTCATGAGCCTCTAATTTTCTATCCACCCACCTACAGCACAAAACCACTTGTTCCTTGTTTGAGACGTCTCTAGTCTCATCAACCATAATAGAAAAAAAGGGGGCTGACCGAATTAACAATACCACATCCCGCAAAATATGCAAAGACATAACCTTCAGTATCTCATTCTGGATGTCATGAGATGTATACTTGTTGGTTTTCCTTTGAAGCCATGAATGTAGCTTAGATTCTCCATCAGGATGACCTCTGATAGCAATGCCTTGCCTTGCTAAATATTGAAGACTAGACAAAACTTCCAAAAAGCAACACCTGTTCTGCATTTTTTTAAGCTTAAGTTGTGACGACAAGCTCTCTGCAACATTGCTAGTTGTTGCAGGCAATGTAATCATCTTTAGAACTGCTTCTTCATGGGTTTTACTCTTCTGGTGAGTATCAAATTTCTTACATGCATGCTTCCAATTTGAATACCCCCTATCTATGAAAGCAGTATCAGCATTGGAATCCCACTGTAGCTTATTTTGTTGAACTGCTGTCATACATGTGAAACAAAGGACAGTGTCATACACCTCATTGTAATGCAACCATGGCCATTTGTCAAACCAGGAAGCTTGGAAGGATCTTTTTACTTTCACCTAAAAAAAACAAAACGGGTTTTAGCCTAGAGTTATTTAATTACACTCGAACCTCTCTTATCCGTTCGTCTAAGTTACGGACGCCTCTGTCTACCGGACACCAACTAAAATTATTGACTGCGTACGGATCGTCAGTGTAGTCGGAAAGCTACCAAATTAAACAAATAAAATCGGGAAAATATTTCGCGTGTGGCACTTTGAGTATATTTGATCGTAGCGTTGTGTGCGGAGATGGAGCAGGAAAATCAACAGGCAGTTAGTGCGTCTACCGCTAGTTCTTCTCAGAACTCGTTGACCGGCGGCGGCGCTGCTAGTTCTTCTCAAAACTCTTTGAAAGGCAGTGTGGCTGCTAGTTCTTCTAAGAACTCAATGACCAGCGGTGGTGGAGGCCAGGTCGCGGTAACTAAACGCAAGCGTAGCGTTTTAACTCTAGAAAGAAAGCTGGAGATAATATCAGAAGTTAACCCTTTAACCGTTGAGGCCGCATTATTGCGGCCGCGGTAGTCGACGATTTAAAAAAATCATAAAAAATACAATATTTAAGCTTAGCGCGATATATAGTAATCAAAAGACGCCAAAAGGACAGCTCTTTCCGGTGAGCAAGTTAAAAATAGCAATAAACTCGGGTTGCTAAGGACCCTTTACTGATTTGTCAGACCATTCAATTAAGAATTATGGCTACTCGGTATACAACCTCCGAGCCGTTATCGGGCTATTGGAAGACGACGATTTCAGTCTTTCCGGAGAAGAAGAAAGCGAGTTTGAAGGAGAAGAGATAGCGAGCTACCTTTCAAGTTGTGTGCAGCAATTGTCAGTTAGGGATAGTGCAGTAGAAAGTGATGATGAAGCCATGGATGTGCAGTAATTGGAAGATTTGGATGTTTTGGTAAATCACAAAGAGGATACTGAAGAGAGGAGCACAGATGAAGATACAGGTAATAGTTAAGATACATTTTAGCTAAATAATGATCTAGTGTTCACTAAAAAAATATTTACTGACCTTAGATGCAGGCCAGTTTGACATACTTCAATTTACCAGTAGCTCCATCCTCATGAAGCCTGAAGAATCAAGCAGTATGAGTACTGATACTTTGCCTTCTAGTAACTCAGACACAGAGAAGTTTGAATCAACATTTATACAAGGATTTGCAACTAAATTTATACTATATGAGGAAAATAAGGGGTGGTTTTGTTTTAAAAATTCAAATAACAACAGTATAGCCACGTGTCAAACTTTGGCACTTAGTTGCTTGGCAACCAAAACCATGTACACATGCTCATTAGGTCTGTGGCTTTCTATAAATATATGGTTGCTAGGGAGTTTATGAAAATATTTGAAAGTTATATAACAAATTGTAATGTGGGTTTACTTGGTCATAATACCTGTAAAAATTAAAAAACAGTGAAAGGGTTAAGAAAGGGAAATCAGTGAGGCAGTGTCTGGACAGTTTGGTGTTCCAAAATCTACAGTGAATTATATTTGGACATGAACGATGAAGAAATTGTAGAAGATGTTTTGCAAGAGAGAGAAGAATCTGAGTCCAAAAATGAAGATGAAGCTTCTTCAAATGCAGTTACTCTATCGCAAGCTTGTGCTGCTTTCGATACTGCTTTGGAGTGGTTGGAGTTCAAAGGCAACACACACCCTGCACATCTTATGCTGGTAAAAAGTTGGAGAGACTGCAGCTCAGCGTAGCTTGAAATCTATGAAGTAAACTAAAATCACTTCATATTTTAAATAAATTGATTCATGTATTTACAGGTGTTTTTGTTAATTTTAAGTAATATACTAATTCAATTATCAAATAATTAATTGTATACACGGTTCATCACCGAATAAATTAAGTATTTCTGAGTTACGGACATTTCTTAGTTACGGACACCCTTTGGTCCCAGACTGTCCGGATAAGAGAGGTTTGAGTGTACCTACCTAGTAAGCTTACCTTATCTCCATACTCCTTTTTTGGAAAGTTGAACTTCCTGGGTCGATGAGGCTTAGAAGATAATTCAACCACACTCTCTTCCAAGGAAGCCATAGTTAGCTCAATTTCAAACTAGCTGGCCATGTGGGTCATTGATGACCCTTTCCATATATTGGGCATTATTTAGAAAGTGAGATATAACCCTGCCCACCCTGTTCCGGCAGCACTGATCACATGAGCAAATAAAATACCAAGTTCAAATTTCGCGTTGAATATGTATACCGGTGAGTGTTTCTGGCTAGTTTAGCATATTTTCTTATGACGACAGTGTTTCTATGTACCATTACCATTGTGGAGCTATATTGTTGCCTGATTAAAATAACTATAGTATGTCCACGTTGAGTTGGCGCGACCACAAATGTGGCAAAAGAGGAATGCACTTGGCGAAACCGGAAACCAATTAAGGTCACATGACAGTAGTAGCTCAAATGCGCGAAAACGTCGACGCCCACAGAAAAAACCAAGCGGGTCTAAGGTGCGCATTAAGTTTACTTGTTGAAATGAAAAAGAAGCAGTGGCAGTTTCTTCCGTGGCTGTATTCAATATATGCCCGGTTATAACTAATCACCCGTAGTTTATCGTTTATATGAGCTTCTAATTGTGCGCTAAAACTGGCTGAAGGTTGCGGAGGGTGATCTGGAGCTACTAATGTAGTACAAATCTTAGAGGAAAAGAAGCGCAGAACCGCGGCTGAACGCCTCCTCAAGTAAGTCTGATTGTTGTGTGCTTAAGCGTGTATTTAAACGCTATTCTTACTTTTTTGGTGTGACGAATTTCTGAAGTACTCAACAGTAATGTGAAGAATCCAGCATATCACCTACACTTTAGCTATGGCCATACACATTCCAGTATTACTTTGTCCTTCACACTGCATCATTCATATCATTTTATTCATGATTTTACTATATTTTCTATCTACTTGTTAAATTTCAACTTTTTTAAATTATACAAAAAAAATTGACAATTAATATAAGTTTATAATGATATATACAATATATATATTATATATTTTATGATATGAAATTGTGATAGATACAAGCAGCAGTTGAATTTGGAGGGTGGTAAATAGCATCACCATAACCATAGAGAACTGTACCTATATAGACATGAGGAGTAATGAACAGCTAAAGCATAAATAGTGGCATATAAAGTCTATGATGAATTATATATCTTATTATTACTTGGAAACAGTAAATTGGCTGAGTTTCTAAATAAATAGGCCCTTTTTAAACAGGTAAAAAAATCTGAGTGGACACGCAACCCGTGTTACAAACGCACCTCACATTGTAGCTTGCTCTTGTTAAGTAGCCTTGAATAGCAACAAAGTCCTGAGCCTAAAATGAACCAGAAGTAAAGCAGAAGGGTAGAAACGAATTCACCAAACTACGAATGCTTTTCAATTGTCTCTGAGGAACTGCGCACGTGGTTGGCCCGGTTTGTGCGCATGACTAAATCCCGCTGCGTGTAGCGCGGGAAATGTGTGGTTTTATTTATTCCCATAGACTTTTCTATTGAGTTTTGGAACTACACTTTCCCGCCCGCTCAGAAGTTTTTAAAGGAAATTTTCTGGACCGCTTCGGCACGAGCTTTCGAATGGTACAAATCCCGGAAGCGTAGCTACTTCCGTTCTTTTACCGCGCCAACTCAACTTGGACATACTATAATAAATATTGCTCATTCTTTTGGTCTGAGATTATATTGAAATAGCTTGGTAGCTGTGGGGCCAGAATTCAGCGGGTGACTCCACCCAGAGGGCGGAGCCACAGAAGCAGATACCTAAGTCAAGAACAGAGAAGGAGCAAGCAGGAGCAGGCTAAGGAGCCTGAAAGAACTAATAGAACTCATTAGCAAGTAGTTAGAGAGGTTGTGGGTGCGTCTGTGTATGTGTGGGAGGGGGAAACGAATTAGTGGTAGCTTCAAGAACATTCTAGTCCACGTGTGTGTAGCGTTTATTAGAGTTTTGTTCCAGAAACTTTCTTGTAGGCGTGTCCTGGCCTGTACTATTCCCACGCAAGGTCATAGGTCCAGTCTTTTCTATCCATTTCTGTATTCCATGTCATCATACTCGCGTATTTGAATTAAAACTTAAATCACTTGACGCTGAGTGGGAATTCAGGAGGATAGCTACCTAATCGTTCTACCTGGGAGTTGTATGATAACTGGAACTGGTGGCAGCAAGTACCAAGGCAGCCCGGTTCCTGTTCCTACATATTCAAGCAGCCCAGAGCGCAGCCTCACAGTAACGCTGAGGGTTCGCACCTTTGGTGCTTTATTATAATATGCAGTAATAATGAAAAAATCCTAAATTTTTGAATTCATTTTGTGTACTTGCTATAATTTATATACAGGCTGTTTAAAGAAAAATAAAACAAAATACAAACATACATATATATATATATATACTAATAATAGGAACTTTTCTCATTCTAACAGCATGTGTTAATTAAAACTTAACCCGACGTTTCGACTTCTTGCCGAAGTCCTCTTCAGGGGTCAACTATTGAACTCTCCGTGGTGATATATTAAACACAATGTAAGCAGCAAGATTACTGGGGTATGCTTACTGTTTAATATATGTGACCGTCTATAGGAAAACCAGGCACAACGCGGCACCCTTCGAAAAATTTTTTTTTGCACTTACAGAGTTGTCGGCGTCCAGATATTGAGCTCTCCAAGTTTTATCGTCGTAGCTTAAGTCGTTCCTGCTATAATAGACCTAACCATTCTCTTCCGTTTGCTTGAAACAATACATTTTTAAGAAATCGATCGATCTTTTCTCGATATTTACGCACGCCGCGTTGTGCCCGGTTTTCCTGTAGTCGGTCACATATACTGAACGGTGATTTGCACGCAGCACAACCAGCATCCTGGAAGCTCTTAACCCATGTCTCTGTTAAACTTGTCAGGTTGTTATGGACTCTTCACTCCATACCATACAGGCCCGTCTCTGCCATAAAAAAAAAGGGTCAGAAAAGGAAATGGGTGTGGTTTCGTCAAAAGTGGTGTGTCAAATTAAAAAGTGGGTGTAGCTTAACCCTTTCACCGGTATAACCGCCATATGGCGGTCGAGGTACCCATTGACACAAAAAGAATTATAAAAAATGAACCGCTCACGCTATCGACTTGTTTTAAACACCAAAACAGAGCTAAAGCTTAGCTTTATTGCATATAATTTTTATTAACGTGCAGGTATACGGTAACTAAGGAAACCATGACGTAGTATTCCGTCGAATTTTATTAGCCTAATCAGCAGTAGCATGGCTTCGCGGCTGAGTGCGGACGGTGTTATTAGTTTGTTGTTCGACGATTAGTTCGTTGTTCGACGATGAGTTTGGATTATCTAAAGCGGAGAGCGATGAAGGGAACTTGCAAGAGAGCAGTACAGATATTTTTGCTTTCATTGGATCGCCAACAGTTACTTCTAGGGAAGTGGAAGCTTTAGAAGATGCTGTGCATTCTTCTGATGATAGCACTTGCAATGGGTCTGAATCTTCAGATGCTGAAGGTGAGTCATAAACACTGGGAATGTCTTAGATAGCTGTGCTTAGCAATGCAAGGATAGTTAGTTCTAGGCTTAGCTAATAGAGCATAGTAAGCTAGGTTATGCAGTTTTGTTTACAACTACAAATTGCAAACATAAAAGTTATTTGAATTACTTATGTTTTTTGCCTGAACATTCTTCTTGATAAAATGTACTTCTAAATCACACATTGATCTCTAATATTGAGTTAGCTGTGATAACTATCATTAGCTACTGTTGAATCAGTGTTTGTTGCTATCATTGCAGCTAATATGTATACAATACGAAAAATTCCTGTGTGACTAGGTATACTCATTTTCTCAGTTTTTATTCGAATGCACTAGTCTTATTAAAATAAAACAAATAGACGTTTCGACCACTCTACAGTGGCCATCATCAGTGTAATGGTAATATTTGATACAAAAAAGAATGACCTTAGGATGTAAATGCTGTGTGACTTTAATAACATGTTTATTTTGACTTGTCCCTAGGGCTTAGGTGATAAGGGCATTGTACACTTCAGGCAGTGGTCCATTTTCCCTGTTGATTGTGTTGCTGGTCTTTTTAATATACCAAGATTCAAGCAAACACCTCTGGGTCCAGTTCTGCTGACAGTCTATAACTTTCACATTGCTCCAATCAATCTGATGGTTCCTTCTTATTGCATGCTCTGCCACAGCTGAAGTGTTGTATATGGCATCAAAGGAAGTCAAGGCTCTTTGGTGCTCCTTCACTCTGTGCTGCAGGGTGCGTCCTGTCTGGCCAATATATACCTCTTTGCAGGTACCACAAGTGATTTTGTAGACAACGCCATTCCTTTGATTTATCTGGATGGGAGTTTTCGGATGTACAAGTAGTTGCCTGAGAGTTTTGTGAGGTCTGAAGCAGGTTCTTATATTAAGAGGAGTCAATATCCTTCTGATACTCTCAGATACATTTCTTATATATGGGAGTACTACGGTTGCAACTGGTTGTCTGTCCTCCATAATGCTATTCCTTGCACTATTTGTGCTCATCTTTTTAGATATTCTTTCTATCATCTTTAGTGGATAGCCATTTTGTCTCAAAGCTTGAGTGACATGTTCTTCTTCTTTGACTCTATCTAGATGGAAACTGCAGATCTTTTTTGCCCTATGGAAGAGTGTAGTAGCCACAGCTCTCTTGTGTTCCATGGGGTGATGAGAATCAAAGGACAAATACTTGTCTGTCTGTGTTGGCTTTCTGTAGACAGTGGTGCTGAGACTACCATCTTCATGGTGGTGAATCGTAGTGTCCAGGAAGGATAATTGCTTGTTTGATTCCAGTTCCATTGTGAACTTTATGGATGGCTCTATGGAATCTATATGTTGTTTGAAGTCATCAATGTTATTCCTCTCAAGTGCTGCACAGATATCGTCAACATACCTCTTCCAAAATAATGGGGGAGAGTGATAGGTTCTTAGTGCTCTTTCCTCTACATCTTCCATTACTAGATCTGCCACTACTACGGAAACTGGTGACCCCATCGCAGTTCCAAATGTCTGCTGGTAAAACTCATTGTCATATGCCAGATATGCTGCATTAAGACATAGAAGGAGTAGTTGTTTTATTTGGTCTGGGGATAGCATAGTTCTATCTCCTAGTGTAGGATCCTCCTGCAAGCGTTCATATGCAACATCAGCAGCTACGTCCACAGGTATTTTGGTGAATAGGGATACTACATCAAAAGAGACCAAAGTTACTCCATCAGGTAGCGATTGATTGGCTATAAAACCTGAAAATTCAAAAGAGTTAGCCACATTTGAAGATGTTTTTCCCACTAATGATGACAACAAGGTAACTAAGTGTTTAGATAACCTGTATGTAGGAGAGTTAACAAATGAAACAATAGGTCTTAAAGGAACTCCTGGTTTGTGTATTTTGGGAAGACCATAGAATTGTGGTGTTTTTCCAGATGAACTTCTAAGTTGGTAGTATAGACTGCTTGGTAGAACTCCTGATCTTTTAAGAGATAGTAAAAAGCTATTCATTTTCCTTTCCAGTGCTGAAGCAGGATCACGGGACAGTTTTTTGTAAGTCTTACTATCGGATAGCATAGATTTCACTTTGCTATCATAGTCTGTTTTGTCCAAAACTACAGTCAGCCTTCCTTTATCAGCTGGTAGAATGACAATGCTGCTGTCTTTGTTCAGATCCTTGATCGCTCTAGATTCTGAGGAAGATATGTTTGACACTGGTAGCTTTGCTTTCTTTAGAGCCCCGATTACATTAATTCTAGCAGCTTGACTCTTGCCAGACTTAACTTTTCTCAAGCCATTTTCAACAGATACTATGATTTCTGGTATGGGTATCTTTGCTGGTGTTAGTGAAAAGTTTAAACCCTTTGCAAGGACTTTCTTCTCATTCATAGTTAGCTGTTTTGATGAATAGTTTTTAACCCATTTGTCTGGGTTAACAATTGAACCACTGGTGTGTTTTTCCTCACTACGGGCCATCAATTGATCAAATTTCTTCTTCTGTCTCTCTTTACATTTGGCTGTCATTTTATCTTGTGCTTTCTGCCGTACCTCATCCAAAGTAGTCATATCCATAAAAGACAGATCTCTTTCAAGTTGTTGCTGGTAGAACAGGAAATCTTTTTCACCTTGTTTGATTTTTTTCATATTCTCTCCAATTCGAAGTAGTAAAAAAATCCCTACTAGCTTTCAGAGCTATTTGCCTTCCATTGTGGCTCTGTATTAATGGTCTTACTTGCAGGCTCCTTGGAATCAAGCCATACCTCTTAGCCCTGATGTTAAAAGTCAAGTGTTGTTTTGTAGACGCTATCACTTCAGCATTTTTTATGTAATGTCTTACTGTACCAATGATAGTCCTACCATATTTCTCCTTGATAATACGAAAAATTCCTGTGTGACTAGGTATACTCATTTTCTCAGTTTTTATTCGAATGCATGTCTCTTTTGATGTAGTATCCCTATTCACCAAAATACCTGTGGACGTAGCTGCTGATGTTGCATATGAACGCTTGCAGGAGGATCCTACACTAGGAGATAGAACTATGCTATCCCCAGACCAAATAAAACAACTACTCCTTCTATGTCTTAATGCAGCATATCTGGCATATGACAATGAGTTTTACCAGCAGACATTTGGAACTGCGATGGGGTCACCAGTTTCCGTAGTAGTGGCAGATCTAGTAATGGAAGATGTAGAGGAAAGAGCACTAAGAACCTATCACTCTCCCCCATTATTTTGGAAGAGGTATGTTGACGATATCTGTGCAGCACTTGAGAGGAATAACATTGATGACTTCAAACAACATATAGATTCCATAGAGCCATCCATAAAGTTCACAATGGAACTGGAATCAAACAAGCAATTATCCTTCCTGGACACTACGATTCACCACCATGAAGATGGTAGTCTCAGCACCACTGTCTACAGAAAGCCAACACAGACAGACAAGTATTTGTCCTTTGATTCTCATCACCCCATGGAACACAAGAGAGCTGTGGCTACTACACTCTTCCATAGGGCAAAAAAGATCTGCAGTTTCCATCTAGATAGAGTCAAAGAAGAAGAACATGTCACTCAAGCTTTGAGACAAAATGGCTATCCACTAAAGATGATAGAAAGAATATCTAAAAAGATGAGCACAAATAGTGCAAGGAATAGCATTATGGAGGACAGACAACCAGTTGCAACCGTAGTACTCCCATATATAAGAAATGTATCTGAGAGTATCAGAAGGATATTGACTCCTCTTAATATAAGAACCTGCTTCAGACCTCACAAAACTCTCAGGCAACTACTTGTACATCCGAAAACTCCCATCCAGATAAATCAAAGGAATGGCGTTGTCTACAAAATCACTTGTGGTACCTGCAAAGAGGTATATATTGGCCAGACAGGACGCACACTGCAGCACAGAGTGAAGGAGCACCAAAGAGCCTTGACTTCCTTTGATGCCATATACAACACTTCAGCTGTGGCAGAGCATGCAATAAGAAGGAACCATCAGATTGATTGGAGCAATGTGAAAGTTATAGACTGTCAGCAGAACTGGACCCAGAGGTGTTTGCTTGAATCTTGGTATATTAAAAAGACCAGCAACACAATCAACAGGGAAAATGGACCACTGCCTGAAGTGTACAATGCCCTTATCACCTAAGCCCTAGGGACAAGTCAAAATAAACATGTTATTAAAGTCACACAGCATTTACATCCTAAGGTCATTCTTTTTTGTATCAAATATTACCATTACACTGATGATGGCCACTGTAGAGTGGTCGAAACGTCTATTTGTTTTATTTTAATAAGACTAGTGCATTCGAATAAAAACTGAGAAAATAATATGTATACAAGTGAAGATGAAATATCTTCAAATTCAAGTGGACGTGCAAGCAGTTCAGTTGTCATGGAGACCCAACATTTGGATGTGGACGAGGACGAGGTAGACGTGTGTGTTCTTCTATTTGAAAGAAAAGAAATACATCTCGTCCTGGAAACCGACATGAATCTCGTATTCAATGCTCCTTTTGCAAGGTCCATTTATGTGTTGCACCTGAACATAACTGTTTTTTGAAGTATCATACTGTTACAGATGTTTTATTATAAGCAACATTTTTGTAAAACTTTAGATATTTTATTATAAATATATAGTTCAATCCTAGATGTAAATATAATTGTATAATCAACATATCACTTTTATATTAAAATAATTCAGTAAATATTATGAAACGTTAGTTAAATTTTTGTGGTATGTCAACATTCTCAAGCAAAAAAGGAGAGCTCGACGCAGTATGATTACTTGTCAGGAACAGTACTTCTCTACTCATTCTTCCATTCCTCCACAAGATATTCAATCGGCTGAAATTTTTAGTAAGCTGAAGTTAAAGATCTAATTAATGAGCATGAAGCTTTACAAAATCGTATGCTAGGGAAGATGATTCAGAATTTTTGAAAGATAGTCAATTGTTAACCGATTATCGCCTAAAATTAAATTCGCGATTACGTACGCATACTCCGAAATTGTTTACAAGAAATCGTGACCGTCACCTCGAGGCTTAAACGCCTGCGCTTTTTCTTGTCTAGAGGCAATACGCTTCGAAGTAACCGACGGCGATGTATTAACAGATTGAAGCTAAAGCCCTCCTCTACCCACGGGCTAAGTTTTGTTTAGTTTCTAGGCGTTTGAAGCGTATGGAGTGCGCACTCATTGGAAACTACAAGCTTCAAGGTAAGTAAGTATACCATTGTTAGCATCAGTATTGTAAAAGTGTGCGGGACCGTCCAGCAAGTTTAGGAATCTTGTCCCGATGAAGTCGAGTACACTCAAACCTCTCTTATCCGGACAGTCTGGGACCAAGGGGTGTCCGTAACTAAGAAATGTCCGTAACTCAGAAATACTTAATTTATTCGGTGATGAACCATGTATACAATTAATTATTTGATAATTGAATTAGTATATTACTTAAAATTAAAAAAAAATACATGAATCAATTTATTTAAAATATGAAGTGATTTTAGTTTGCTTCATAGATTTCAAGCTAGGCTGAGCTGCATCGTCTCTCCAACTTTTTACCAGCATAAGATGTGCAGGGTGTGTGTTGCCTTTGGACTCCAACCACTCCAAAGCAGTATCAAAAGCAGCACAAGCTTGCGATGGAGTAACTGCATTTGAAGAAGCTTCATCTTCATTTTTGGTCTCAGATTCTTCTCTCTCTTGCAAAACATCTTCTACAATTTCTTCATCGTTCATGTCCAAATATCATTCACTGTAGATTTTGGAACACCAAACTGTCCAGACACTGCCTCACTGACTTCCCTTTCTTAACTTCTGATATTATCTCCAGCTTTCTTTCTAGAGTTAAAACGCTACGCTTGCGTTTAGTTACCGCGACCTTACCTCCACCACCGCTGGTCGTTGAGTTCTTAGAAGAACTAGCAGCGCACTGCCTTTCAAAGAGTTTTGAGAAGAACTAGCAGCGACGCCGCGGGTCAACGAGTTCTGAGAAGAACTAGTGGTAGACGCACTAACTGCCTGTTGATTCCCTGCTCCATCTCCGCAAACAACGCTACGATCAAATACACTCCAAGTGCCACACGCGAAATATTTTCCCGATTTTATTCGTTTAATTTGGTAGCTTTCCGACTACACTGACGATCCGTACGCAGTCAATAATTTTAGTTGGTGTCCGGTAGACAGAGGTGTCCGTAACTTAGACGAACGGATAAGAGAGGTTCGAGTGTATACCAGTTAGCAAGTAGCTAATAGACTCACTAGCGAGTAAAGATTAATACCAACAGGTGGCAGTGTACAGAGTAACTGACATTAATATTAAAATATTGGTAACTAACACAAATGATGCTGTGTTTACTGTTATAAACAAAAGAGGAATGACATTGACGATCAACGACATCGACGACTAACGCCGAGGACATCGACGAGGTTAAAACTGAGTATGCGCGTATGAGTGAGTATGCACTTTGAGTGAGTATGTAACAGAGTGAAGCTAGCTAATAAGTTATGAAGATATGTCTTGTGGAGGGCTAGAACCCGAACATTCTCCGGGGGGGGGGGGGGGGAGAGTGTGTTTTCTTCTAGTAACGGTACAAGTTTGTGAATGGCTCTCCTGTAGACTCCCTTTTGAGTCTTTACAGTAGCAACTCTGACCAAACCGTCGGCTCCTGGGTGAGTTTAAGTTACTTTCCCCAATGGCCATGATCGAATAAAGAGATCACAATCTTTGATGAGCACTGTGTCACCCACTTGTAGTGATCGTTGAGGTTACTTAAACTTGCTAATTCTGTTTAGCTGAGTAATGTAGTCACTGCTCCATCTTTGCCAGAAGTCCGCTACAAGTCGTTGCTGCAAGTTCCATCGGGTAAGTCCATTCATTTTACGTGTTGTGAGATCAGGAACAGGGACTGACTTGAGTGCTTTGTCAATCAAAAAATGACCAGGGGTGAGACACTCTATACCATCATCTGAAGAAGATTCCAGAGGAACTAGAGGGTGGCTGTTGAGAACTGCTTCTATCTCAACTGTGATTGTATTCAGTTCGTCCATAAACAAGTTGTGAGAGCCTATCACCTTGTTGAGAAGTAGCTTCATCGATTTCACAGCAGCTTCCCACAATCCGCCAAAGTGTGGAGATCGAGCTGGAATATGAGACCATTTGATGTTAGTTGCCAGCTACACGAGTCACACTGACTTCTCCATTCCACTATACCGGAGCTGATTTCGCTGGTCCTATTATGATCAAGCGTGGGTATACTCGAGCACTTACGTTGGTAAAAACTTACATCTGTGTTTTCATCTGTATGGTCACGAAAGCCGTACACTTAGCAGTCGTCCGAGATCTCTCCTCCGAAGGTTTTCTTGCTGCTCTCCGTTGTTTTGTGGCTCGTCGAGGTTGTCCCGAAACTCTTACCACCGACAATGGTGCGAACTTTATCGGTGCTCAGCGGGAACTGAAAGACCTCTACAGCACCCTAAATTAGACTAAAGTTGAGTAGTCGTTCGAGAGTAGGTCTTTCTGCAGCGAACACAGGTTCTAGAGACACTCTTTGCAAGGTGCTTGACTCCAATCACATGAAACCGCAGAGATAAAATAGCAAGCAAGGCACTAGGGCCAACATGCAAGTTATCAACATGTAACTGGACACAGATTAACTTAGAGAGTCGATCAGATCGATGCAGGATGATGGGATGTTTCTGGCTGACAGTCAAAGAAGAATTATCCAAACGTCCACCAACACGAATTAGACCTTTGTTGTCTAGATATGGGTGGAGATGAAAAATCTTGCTTTGTTGAGAAACTTTTCCTGTAGCCTGAGGTGAGACATAATCAGCCTCGAAGCAGCGTTCTTGACTGAGCTTCACCAGTTTAGTTTCTGTGTTCTGTAATTCCTCCAGAGACAACTGTGGTGATTGAGTTCTGGAACTAGGCAATAACCTGCAGTTGGTAACAAAACGTATACACCATGACAAAACCCTTTTAAGGTGAGTGTATGAGGAAAAATCCTCAGTGATGTCTTCTGGAGGAGGAGAGGTAATCAGAACTGTAGCTTTAGTCTCAGTTAAAATCTTCTGATTCCTCCAATCAGTACGACATGGCCACAGAGAAGAAGATTCGAGCAGCCTTTCCACCATAGATCATGTGAAATCAGTTCACTTGGAGATGCTCCTCTGGATGCCACATCAGCAGGGTTGCAGTCTGTAGGAACATGTCTCCAATGTGTGGATGGAATACGGCTAACTGTGTCCATGACTCTGTTACAGACATAAGACTTGAGCTTTGCAGGTGGAGTAGACAGCCAGCACAGTACAATGGTTGAATCACTCCAGGCATATAAAGAGCATTAGAAGCAGTAATAAGAATTTTACTTAACAACTGAGCTCCACAGAGTTCTTTTCTTGGAGTGGTAGATCCACAGATAGGAGTGACTTTAGTCTTGGCTATCAGCAGTGAAGTTGAGACAGATGTGTCTGAGTAGACAGCTCGTAAGTAGACAACTCCAGCATAGGCTGAATCTGAAGCATCACTGAAGCCATGCAGTTGGAGACTTCTGACTTGCTTTCCCTTTTCCAGGTGATAGCGTGGAATAGGATGTGAAGTTATGAGAGAAAGTTCCTCTCTCCATTTTTTCCATTTATGAGAAATGTTTTCTGAGACAGTATCATCCCAAGCCAGATTCAATTTCCAGAGTTCTTGGAGCAAAACTTTGACTACAATGGTACAGGGAGCAAACCATCCAAGAAGATCGAATGTTTTGGCAACATCTGACGCTATTTTTCTCTTTGTTGGTTCGTCATTACATTGAACGTGGGAGTTGAAACGTGAAGAGTGTCCTTCCTGGTGTCCCAATGAAGGCCAAGAGCCTTGTGGCATTCTGCTGGAGGGGAGAAAAGTTGAACACCGTCGTCCTCTCACATGTTCGTAGGAACATTTTTGACCACGCTAGCATCGTTTGATCTTCATTTCCTCAGCCACATACAGGCGCAACGCAGAAGAGCGATAAGTTCCTCTTGAACCTCGATCGCTTCCGTTGAGGTTGCGGCTCCAGTTAGGCAATCATCCACATAGAAGTTAGCGATGATCTTAGCAGCTCTAGGATATTGCTCTTGATGGTCTTTAGCTACTTGACGTAGAACTTGAGTAGCCAGAAATGGAGAAGACGTCACTCCAAAAGTAACTCTCGTCATTCGCATGTCAATGACACCCTCCCCCCGGGGAGCTGCTTGCAAGAAGCGGTGCAAATCCCGGTCATCCTTGTGTAGTTCTACCTCACGGAACATTTTGGAAATGTCAGCACTAATACCAATAAGGTGAGTTCGAAAACGAAGAATGACATCGGTGAGCATGGGGTAGAGGTTCAGGCCAGGAAGCAGAATGTCGTTTAGAGAGAGTCCAGACTTGGTTCCGGCCGAAGCATCAAATACTATTCGGAGTTTAGTAGTTGTACTGGACAATTTGACAACACCATGAGAAGGTAGGTAGAAAACTGAAGATTTCGGCGTAGCCAGGTTCTCAATGGGAACGGGTTCAGCATGACCTAGTTCCTCGTACTCCTGTAGCGCTTGAGTGAAATTCTTGTACTTTCCCTTACGTTGGAGCTACTGCCGATTTTGATAGAATCTTCTGCTGGCTTGACCACGAGAATCCCCTAAGGAAAAAGGAACAGACTTAACAGATAAGCGAACAATGTACCTACCCTCCTCATTTCGACTGTGGGTATTTTGGAAATGATCTAGAGCTTGAAGATCCTCCTCCGAGAACTGTTTGTGATCCAAGGGTGCTTCCTCAGTTTCCCAAAATGCAGTCAGTAGACCGTCAGTAGTGGGATTAGAGGCATGGGAATGTAGACACAGGTGAGACTGAAGTGGAGGGGGGTTCAGGAATACACTTTCCTCAGATAGTCCAGCCAAAAACTGTCTCCCAAGCGTGAAGAAGGCCATCCTGTGAAGAGCGTCTTCCGGTTAGCATAATTGCATCGAGTACGTCGGACCCTAGTAACATGTCAATTCTGCCGGGATAGTCGAAGTTAGGGTCAGCCAATTGTAAACCCTGTAGAAAAGATCGATTCCTGACACCTTTAAGGTAGAATCCAGGCTGGTCATTAGTGATTTTATTGATTATCACAGCTTTTAACAGAATGGATTGACGTTTGTCAGGAACCAAGGAGAGTTCAGCTTTGAAGTTGCAGCCAGGAACCGCAGTTTGGGCTATTCCAGTGAGATGAGTGGGCTCACGAATCTATTCTACCTTCAGTTGTTGGGCCAGTCGAGAGGTCATAAAGGACATATGTGAACCACTATCAAGTAGAGCTCGTGCTTTCTGAAGTCGTCCTCTAGATTCGACAGTAACTTGGCAGATTCCCAGGAAAACTTTGGGCTCGAGTGGATCTCGGTCAGTCGAAGAGGTGTGGTGAGTATTCGAAGCCGTCGTCGTAGCTGGCTGTTGATTGGAGACTTGTCGATCAGGTGTAGCTTCGGAATTTCGAGTGGAACGTTGACGGTGCAACGGTGACTCGTGGTTGGTCATAGCGTTCTTTTAGAGCTTTGACAGCAGCGTTGAAATCTGAACCACGCCGAGTGTGCGAGTCAATGATCTCTTTGCCTTCCTCACATTTTATTGTCATTTGTAAGAAAGAAAGTTTATCAACATCAGTAAGAGTAAGATCTTTGTCCAACACGTTGTTGAATTTCTCCCAGTACGGACGCCAACTTCCATTGTCTCCATTGAAACTGGGTAGTTTGATGCGAGGTAGACGATCGAATTTGGAAGTTAACTGAGGTTTGACTTCCTTTGAAGCAGACGCAGTGTCGTCTGGATTATCGCTGTGGTACCTCTCCCACAGTGTGGTAAGGTCTTGATGATACTTCTGCAAGGTGTCCATTAGTTCAGGACGATCCTTCAGAGGAAAAGCAAGTGCTTGAAGTTCTTTGAACTTGACGTTGAGCTCAGTGAGTGTAGTTTTTACGCCGTAATTGGAAACAGTTGGTTGAACAGTGATAGCATCGATAGTAGTTTTGGCTAGGTTGCTCTACTGAAGGACCCAAGCTGCTGTTAGCTGTTGTGTGAGTCCCTTGCGAGTAGCAAGCATCTTACAATGGTTAGCATGGTGTTCATCTTCCTCTTTCTCAATGTTTTCCTCCTTGATGTGGACAAGAATTGCATTCTGAAGAAGTTCAGCGATGGAAATGTTTTCCTTGATTTTCTCCAGATGGTGTTCGATAGATCCTATGTCCAAATCTTCAATCGGTTGTGCTGTGCAATCCTTGCAGTAACGTTTGTTCCTTGTGGCGTCTCTACGGTAATTCTGTGGTGTGACCACCCCACAGCAACATATATACTACACATGTATTCTAACATTATCTTATTCATGCATACATTTTCACTTAATATACAAATACGCATACACAACATGTTATCATTGGCTGATACACTCTCAACATTACCATACAAGGAACGCGTCATTTATGCAAGCATGCCCAGACTCACTATATGTATACAGTTTCCTTTCATTTTGTCCAGTCTCAGCAGTTTCTTGAAATAAAGCTTTGTACAATTCCACCTAAAGCTCCAACTGTCAACGGGCACCTTGAGGCGAGATAGTTAGTCTCAGGGTTGGTGATTTGCAAGCCTAGCCCTTAGCTGCAGAATTGGTGAGGTTAGCCTGCTGAGTACTCAGGTGGCAGCATACTATGTGAATAGTGTCTCTCTACCACTGGGATAGCAGTTAGTTGTCTCACCACATCTGGTGACAGCGGTGCTCCTTAGTTGAAGCGATTCCTTCGGAGTTAAGAGACGATTCTACGCCTATTTATAGTTGCTCCGCTACTTCGATAAATTCATCACACTGAAATAATTCCCTTTGTTTAAGCATTTTTTTTCAAACTAAAGTTTCCAATTCAACCTATATAATATATTTTCTTTGACTTATTATGTCTGATTCAGATACTCCAGCTGAGCAGTGCAAACCAGTAAACAAGAGACCTCATCGCTCTCGTGCTAGGGTGACCTACCCAAAAGAACAAGAACCCTACCTTGAAGGACTCAACCCACGTTTACTAAGATTCGCCTTAACTCTCCAGGATAGACCCATCAAGATTGTCCATAGACCCGGCTCAGAAAACTGCAATGCAGATGGTTTTTCCAGACAGTCCTGGAATGTGAAATCAGGACTAGACTCAGTGTTGTCAGCTCGACCCAGAGGTTCGAGCTTGGGCGGGGGAGATGTGGGTCTGGAGAAGATAGAGAAGGCAAGAGAGAGGAAGAAAGAAGAGAAGTGAAAGAAGAAGAAAAGAGAAGAACATCCATAATCATATTTTTGTGTGTGCGTGTAGGTATTGTGTATGTGTTGCATAGTTGCCAAGTTTATGAAACTAATTTTAGGTACAGGTAAAACCACACCCATCTTAGTGAGCCACACCCAAAATCACACCCATTTTTGTAAGGCACACTTAAACCATGCCCATTATCAATAGACCACATTCCTTTCAGTTCCAATTTCAAATAATATTTATTATTGGTAGTGAGGACATTGTGTGTAGCTTTTTTTACAGTTATTAAGCAGTTGATCATTAAACAATTAAACTGGAAAAGCGTTAAGAGTGCCCTGCCACCGGAAACCGAGGCGCGTAACCGCAAATTGACTGTTTTTGCTATGTCTTTATATTTCTTTTTCTGTGTACTGTGGGCTTACTTTTTTGTTACAGATGGAATGAGCACCAACAGAGGACTCCAGCAAGCCAAATATGAAGAATGAAGACCCCTCTGGGGACGGCTATACAGCTCTGCACACCGCTACTATTTGGTGTTATTTCGAAGCGTCCGAAGGAACTAGCGTGCTCTCTTTTTTTTCCAGGGGTAGCTAGCGGGCTTCTTCGCAACATTAGAGCCATATTTCTAATAAATATCTATATTCTTTTTTGTAAATAGTAAAATTTTCGTGCCTTTTACTCCTGCGTTATTCTAAAAAAATCTCTCTGTAACTTTATTCTAAGGGGGGTATGCTGCTTGTGCGCAAAATTTGGATTCAATTCAATGATCAATTCCACGAAATATCGATTTATATTTTCAAGTTGACTACCGATTCGCTATTTTACCCCGCCCCCATAACGTTGAGCTCCGCGGACGTGCAATTTATTGGTAAGAGAGCATAATCAATTGACTAGTGGTAGCTCTAAAAAGAGCCCATTTGTAAACAAAAATAAGAAATACAATTTAATAATGAGACGTGAGATTGCCGTTGTAACTTTGGAAAAGGTTAGTCTGGGAGCAGAAGTGACGGCGTCTTTCCAATGTTGCTTGGAGTTGGTTGCTCATTAGTGAGAGCGGGGTAGTTCTGCACAAATTTCAGACTTGTAGGTGATAGGGCTGAAGAATATAGCGCTAGCAATCCCGACAGAAAGAACTGAAGTGATGATGACGGAGTCTATACCAGCCAAGTCTGAATACAATGTTGGTGGAATAGTAGGAGCTGGTACCAGTCAGGATGGAGTTGCTGTTGGTCACCGTTGAGACAGAGTTTTAAGCTGCTCTAGTGGCTTCACAAGTAGAGCCTCATTCCGTACCCTGAAAGTATAATAGAAGGATGTTATTTGAGGTGACTGTTTCAGACTAGTATACTACAGTTATACAGTTATAGCTCGGGACCCGTTTGTCCTCGGTAACCTGTAGATTTTTTTGGCGCCAAAGTTAATTGATCCGCGTAGAAATTTAGAGCTGGCCACGCGACGCGTGAATAGATTGCAGAGCTGGCAGCTCCGGTACAACAATAGGCTAAGTAGTAATTCCGGTGCAACAATAGGCTAAGTAGTAATTCCGGTGCGGTACGTTGCAGATCTGATAATTCCGGTACTGCACCGGATGTTCCGGTACACTTGGCAACTATGGTGTTGTGTGTCAACTGGAATAATTTAATGTTGTGCGTTATTTTGTGTATCATTGTGTGTGCGTTATTTCGGTGCATTTGACGTGGCATTGTATATGTGCGCATGCGTGGCCGTCGGAACATTTATAAGCCCAGCCACGCATGCGTCTGTTCAGTTCTCCCATGCCTAACTCTTTAATCAGACTTAAAACTCTGTCAGCTTTGCAGTTTGGAGCCACTGAGGCTCACCATTCCAACCCTTTACCTGGACCCAATCACCCAACAACTGGTTCTCATAGATGAAGCAAGCAGGCACAATGGTGATCTCAGCACCAGTGTCAGGGACAATCTGGCATTGCAGACCATTGACCTTCCCTTCCACGTGGGCTGCACCCTCTTGCACTGCCACCCAGTTTGCATTATATGTACGGGTCCCCATTCTGATGTTCATTCTTTTGTTGTTATTGTCTTTACTGTCACCATGCACATTAGCACCAGATTTATTCTTATGCGGGCACTCGGGGGTTTTGTGGCCTGGCTCATTGCAGGTAAAGCACACTATATCAGGAGCTTTAGGAGCACTGTACACATTACTACCACTATTTCTAAACCTACATTCAAAGGATCTATGGCCAAAATTGTGGCTAACATAACATTGAATGACCCTATACCCACCACCACCATAGCTGGGGGCAGAGGGTTTGACACTCGATCTCTCAGGCTCAGTTGTCTGAAAGGATAGGGCAACTCTGTTTAGATCTTTGAAAGTGTTAATCTCTCGAGCATCTAGCAAAGTTCGCTGGTGAGCTGGCCGTGAGGCCCTATAGATAGCCGTAGCAAGAAAAAGCAACACTTCACCTTTATCATGTGTAGTCATACTAACTGAAGCTCGAAGGAGGCTACACATCTAGTTGCCTCTATAGGCCATACTAACAGAATCTATCAAACCTTTCAAGTACATGTAAGATTCCAGCGAGTTTATTGTCCTGAGCAACCAATGGCTATGAAGACTATATTCGGCTGGGCTATTCTCGGACGAAGCTGAACTCCGAGTTGTACTCAACTCATCACACTCAAGTTTGCAGTGTCACAGCATCATTGAACTCAGATGATCTACTTCGGCAATTTTGGGAAATTGAAGAGAGTGCAACTTCTCAAAAATGCTTAACACCAGAAGAACAGGAGGTAATAGCCCATTTTAAACATAATCATGTTTTGCTACCTGTAAGTCGGTATGAAGTCACTTTATCAAAGAAGTCCAATGCTCCTACACTGAGAGAGTCCAGAGCACAAGCTGTCAATCGCTATATGGTAAACGAACGTTCTATTCTGCGCAAAAGGAACATATGACAAGTTTCAAGGTGTAGTACAGGAATATCTAGACCTGAACCATGCAGAAATTGTGCCTACTTCAGAGATCGACAAACCTGTCGGCAAAACATACTATTTACCAATGCATGCTGTCACTAAGGAGAGTAGTACTTCTACTAAACTCCGAGTCGTTTTTGATGCTTCGGCACAAACTACCAGTGGACATTCTCTCAACGAAACTCTCATGGTGGGTCCCACATTATATCCTGATATAACTGACATACTCATAAGATTCAGGTCTTACCGGGTTGCTGTGACAGTAGACATATCAAAAATGTACCGAGCAGTGGGATTGTCACCTATTGACCGTGATCTCCATAGATTTGTCTGGCGACCAAATCAATCTTCTTTTTTCATCTTTTTATGTAGATGACTGTTTGGCTGGAGCTGACTCTACTCAAGAAGCTATACAACTGCAGCAGCAACTCAGGAGTCTTCTACTCAAGGGAGGATTTGATCTTCGAAAATGGAGATCCAGCTCTTCCGAAGTCATGCAGTCTATTCCCACAGAGCTTCATGAAGCAATTCCAGTCAAGGAATTTTTGGAAGATACAACTGCAGACTCACCGAAAGCACTTGGAGTTCATTGGGATTCCTCTAGAGATGTTCTGCAGGTTTCTATCGGAACACTTTGTCCTATTAAAATAAATGTCATCTCGGACATTGCCAGAACGTTCGACATTCTCGGATGGTTTGCCCCTGCAACTATCCTCATGAAAATTCTCTTTCAACATCTCTGGGAGATAAAGTTGGAATGGGACGAGGAAGTACCTAGCAACATACAATAGAAGAATCATGAGTGAAAACAGCAACTTCCTCTTCTCAAAAACATATTCGTCAACCGGTGCTACTTCCGATCTGAAAGTACCGTTGTCAAGACAGAATTGCATGGGTTTTCTGATGCTTCAGAAGAAGCTGTCATTTATCTTCGAGCAGTTTACGACAAAGGACCTCCATCGCTTACTCTTATCATAGCCAAGACAAAAGTTGCTCCACTCAAGAAGCAGTCTATTCCAAGACTTGAACTATGTGGTGCACAACTACTGGCAAAGCTACTAGCCAAGGTACGAACATCACTCAAAGTGAATCTCGAAAATACCTACGCTTGGTCAGATAGTACCATTGTCTTACATTGGCTCGATGGTAATCCTAAGAGATACAAAACATTGGTCGGCAACAGGATATCAAGCTATTACCTTCTAGATGTTGGAATCATGTTCCTACAAGCTCTAATCCAGCGGATTGCGCATCTCGTGTCATTTATTTTTGTATTGTTTGGTGTTGTCTGGCGTAGCGGCAACCGCATGCACTCTATTTAAACAGGAAGCTGACTGACGTTTGGGTCACCGGCTCATGTCAGAACCCGGACAAGTGGGTGATAGGAGGAGGACGACCGCCAGAAAGTTGCCTGCAGTCGCCGCTGGTGATCAGCCCTACCGTCCCTCGTATCGGCCGACTGCCTCTGAGCGGGCCCCCTACCCTACGCGCCCAGCTGAGGTGCTTTACACCGAGGAGTTGTTCTCAGGGGAAGAGGAAGGTGAGGTGGGAAGTGTTGTGGAAGAAGAGGTAGTGGAGAGGAAGGTAGCGGCAGTGGCGAAGAGGAGGATGACGAAGCAGTCTGAGGAAGTGGATCTGGCCACGTTAATGAAATTAATGATAGACAGGGATGAGACGTGGAGGGAAAGAGATGAGAGGAGGAGGCAAGACAGTGAAGATCGAAAGAGGGAGGAAGAGGCAGAGAGACAGAGGAGGAGAGATGAGGAAGAAAGAAGGAGAAGAGATGAGTATCAGTAGAGAAGAGAGGAGGAATAGAGGCGTGGAGCTAGAAGAGTGGAGGAGGATAGAACTCGGGAAAAAAGAGAGTTAATGCAGGAGAAGTTGAAAGGTTTGGGAAGTTATAAAGATGGAAGTGAGTTGGGTGCGTATATGGAGAAGTTTGAGAGGATAATGCGGGAGAATAAGGTGGAGAAGGATTGGGCGGAAAGGCTGTATCCGAGATTACCAGAAAGGCTCTGTGTGAGAGTGGCCCAGGTGAGAGACGAGGGGGTGGAGTATTGTGAAGTAAAGAGAGTCCTGTTAAAAGCAGCTGGGGAGACGGCCATAACTTATGGGAACCAGTTGTTCGAGGCAAGTAGTGATACATTCAAGAGTATGTCTGCCAGCAGTATGGTGGACTGGATGCAGAGGACGGTGAAGGGAACTTGCCAAAGTTGTGAGACTCTAGATGAGGGTGTTCTGGCCATTGCTTTGGCATTGACTAGAAGGGTGTTGCCGCAATGTGGGAAGATGTTTATGGAGAATAGGTCTATTAAGAGTTGGGGTGATTATAGAGAGGCATTGGAAGATTAGATGGCGGGGAGACAGAGAGGGAATTATTTTAAACCGTTGGGTAGTAGTTTTGCTGAGGGCAATAGAAGTTTCAAGAGTGGAGATAGTGGATATGGGCGTGATTGTGGGAGTGCAATTGGAGGTGATAGATTTAGTGGTGGGGGAGATAAGGAGAGAGTGAGTAGTGAAAGAGTCAGTAGCTACGTCACATGTTTCAATTGTGGTGAGAAAGGCCATAGAGCCAGTGATTGTAAAAAGAGTAGTGTGAGACCCGGTGGGAGTGGTTTTGTGCCCAGGGTAGTTACCTGTTATAATTGTGGTAAGGTGGGACATAGGAATCCAGAGTGTACAGTGAGGAAGGGTGTAGTTTCTGTAAAGAAAGAGGGTGTGCCGATTAAGATGTCGGTTTTGAGAAATGTAAGTAAGTCTGGGAAGTCGGGAAATGTGGCTATAGGGTTAGTCAATGGTATTAGGACTGAGGTTCTTATTGATTTGGGGGCGGAGTTGGGTTCCGTGCCCAAGGCATTAGTGCCTGAGCAAGTAGTATTATTTAATGATGTGTTGGTCAAAGGTATGGTGGTAGTGAGAAGTGCTGTAAAAGCTTTATGAGTGAATTTGTGATTGGTGGGTATAGTAAGGTAGTAAGGGCTATCATTGACGAGAGTGAGTTGCCCAGGGTATCATGTATTGTCCCCTTCTCAGTGACAAATGGGGAGGAAGCTGAGGCCTATAAGTGTGCCATTCAGGACTATGTGTCCGGGGAGAATGTGAAGATGAATGTATTGACTAGGAGTATGGTCAGGGAAGAGAAGGAGCTAAATAGGTGTGAGGAGAATGTGGGGGAGACGGATTTATGGTGTGTGGTCACTTCTGAGAGTGGGAGTGGTAGTGCACCGGAAATGGTGCAGGAAGCGAGTAGCCAGTCCGACCCCTTAATCATGCCCGAAGTTGAGAGTAGGGTGGGGGAGGGACATGGGGTGGATGAGGTGGAGGTAGTACTGAAACCAGATGAACCCCAGGCGAAAGCAAGTGAAGCGACAAGTGTAGTTGAGAGTGTGAGTGAGTCTGATGAGTTAGGGGAGGGGAGTCCAACCCCCCTTAATGAGTTGTCACAGTTGAGTGGCGAGGAAGCTAGACTGTGTGAGCTAGCTAGTGAGATTGGCCCTGTGAAGGAGGGGTCAGATGGGGTGGAGTTCAGAGATGAATTGTTAAATGATGAGAGCCTTAGGGATTGGCGTGAGTTAGGAGAGAGAACTGAAAGAGGATTTAAGTGGAAGAGAAATGCATTGGTGAGAAGCATGTATGTCACATGGGAGCAGTTCCGGGATGTACTAGTATTACCCAGAAGTTATAGAGCAAGAGTGCTAGAGCTAGGACATGAGAAAAATGGCCACTTGGGGGCGGAGAAAGTGAATGACATGATTGGGAGATATTTTGTTTGGCTGGGAATGGCGAAAGATGTAGTATCGAGAAAAGATCGATCGATTTCTTAAAAATGTATTGTTTCAAGCCTACGGAAGGGAACGGTTAGGTCTATTATAGCAGGAACGACTAAAGCTGCGACGATAAAACTTGGAGAGCTCAATATCTGGACGCCGACAACTTCGTAAGTGCAAAAAAAAAAAATTCGAAGGTGCCGCGTTGTGCCTGGTTGTTCGGGTCTGCCTACGGAGCCCGAACAGGGATAGACGAGTCGGCAGCACCTCCGGCTGGATCGGGACTCAGGACACTCATTTAGCTACCCTTTACCTATCATTAACATTATTCATACGCACACACAACCACCGGGGTTTTTTGTATCGTCCCTTACATAAATATCCCCTGTTCAATTATTGTTGTTCTGTGTTCAAGTAATCCAAACCCAAACTGTTGTGAAGGGTGGGAGTGCGAGCTTTTGGGGCTAGCCTAGTAGTAAACCTTAGGGTTACGCGAACAGTTAGTATACTCATTCGCCATTGGACCTTGACCTCCTGGTCCTTCGTCTGTGGTCCTTACTTCGGGCCACACCTCCGACACACCTTACACCTTGCTCAGGGCCTTACAACCCCTGTTCACTGGTTTTCCTATAGATGGTCACATATTAGAAATATGGCTCTGTAATGTTGCGAAGAAGCCCTCAGGCTACCTCTGGAAAAAATATGAGCGCAGTAGCTCTTTCGGCCGCTTCGAAATAACTCTGAATAGTTGCCAGTGTGCAGGCGGGTCTTCATTCTTCAAATTTGGCTTGCTGGAGTGCTCTATTGGTGCTCATTCCACCTGTAACAACAAAGTAAGCCCACAGTACACAGAAAAAGAAATATAAAGACATAGCAAAAACAGTCAATTTGCGGTTATGCGCCTCGGTTTCCGGTGGCAGGGCATCCTTAAATAAGGGAAGTTCCCGAATAGGAGCCGCCATGTGAGGGCGCGGCTCAAGTTTAACTACGAATTGTGACGTAGTACAGACGAATTTGTGACGTCAAAAAAAATGGCGCTTAATGTATGGAATGTCTATGGAGATAGCGTAGTTCTTATACTTATGTTGTTTTATATGACTTAGTTTCGAGTGGATTGAGATCTAACAACACAAAAAAGGTATGGCTAAGCTTATTGTGATTGCAACTAGTCTAAGTTTTGAGATCTGTACTTTCTACTCTTTAAGCTGGACGAACTGTACATACAAGGAAGAAGCTGTTGTGGGACATGTTCCTAGGGAAATATCCAGGATATGCTGGTATTTTCTTTAACATGATGGTGAAATATTGTGTGAGGTGAATGGCAACAAACGAAGATCCCCTTTAGCTCAGGGTGGGCTAGAAATCCCATGCAAATTAACATTTATTGGAAAGCCAAAGCTAATCAAGAAATTAAAAAAATTGCTGAAATAATGTCAACAATTTAGCTAAATAAACCAATTTACATCAACAATTTCATTCTTCTATCACAGGCGTTTTCAATCATTGCATTCACGGCACTTAGACACACCCCCGAAATTTTTTCCTGGGGTAAAATTTCTTAGCAACCACCCTTGGTAACCTCTGACCTTAGAAAGAAAATGGCATTTTAGGGCTCAATTAACACTCAATTTCCCCAGTGCAGCAGGGGAAACCCACATCCTTATTAGGTCATCCATTTAAAAAATAATAAAAATATAAAAAATTCAGCTCACAGCGCGTGAGCAGCGCTCCAAGTCGCCAGTCTAGTAACTCGCGCACAAGACTACCAGAAGTTTTGCTTGCAAAGGAGAAAGGTTGAAAAGGAAGAGTGAAGTTCAGAGAGTCTGCTGCATTAAGTTTTGTGTGGATACAAGTTTTTTTGCAGAAGTTATGCCGCCTTCTGTAGGGCACTGTTTTCAACAAGGACAAAGGTAACACAAAGACAAAGTAAAGCAGACAAGGTACATAACATATAGAGTTATACAAAAGGGTAAATAAAATATAATTTCTGCTATGGTGTAGACAGTTCTTCTGTGGCTTCAGTAGCTTTCTTCCTCTTTTTAAGTGGAGGTCTCAAAGCAGTCAACGATGGATCAGACTCAAGGGCCTGTTCCTGAAAGATGTATTTCAGTCGGTCTAATTCGTTGGGAATGCTCTGGTATGTTCGCTCTAAGTGATTTATGTGTGCATGAATTGACTCTGCGCCTTGTTCTCCCATTATTCCACATCCAACTTTCCATCTTCTCATCCAAGGCACCAAGTGGTCTTCTAAGATATGCATCTTAGGCAGTATTGACGCACGGGGGAAATTCTTCCGGTAGAATTTCAAAAAGGCAGCAATGTCGGCTTCTATTGATATACACAATGGTAAGTACTAATGGAATTGAAATAATAATAATAATAATAACTTTCTTACCAAGCTTATCTATATCTCTGCCACTCAAATTAAATCCAGAGTTGTAGCCTCTATGACACTCGCCAAACAGCTCGAACACGGTGGCAAGTCTATCAACAACCTTGTTGGCCTGAAGAGCTACTGACTGGTGTTGCATGGCTACTTGCTTGATGGTGCTGCACAGAGTGGTGATGCTGGGAGACTAATAGTAGCAGGTAATGAGGTAATTTACTTCTTGGCAATGTTTTTTTTTTTACCTTCAAGAGCTTGTGAACATGATTGCCTATAAATGTGCCTCCCTGGTAGGCCTGACGCTTGACATTAAGCTTTTGTAAGCTTATGTCAAGATTGGAGAAGAAAGGGCCCTTGGAAAAATCACAAGCTTTCTTCATTTTCCCCTCATGGACATTCAATTGGCTTGTCTATGAATTTGCAAGAGTAATGGCATATTAGTTATTTTGAGCATGAAATTAATTACCTTCTCTGTAATTCGTTTGTTTGTAGCTTTCACTTCGGCCTCTAAGCTTGTGTAGGAGGTACTAGAGAGGTTATCTGAAGTTAGCCTGTAATACGTAAGTAGCTCAGAAAGGTGTTCTGAGTACTTCATATCTGTATCCAACTCCAACTTCAGATTGGACAATGCATGCAGGTCATCGTCGCTACAACCAAGGCCATCACTGACAGAACTTGAACCGTTGGTGGCAAGTGAGAAGTCAAGCTCTTTGCAGTGGTCTTCTAACAGTGCCCACAAGCGATTAAAAATGCCTAGTGAGAGGTGCAGTCCTGGTATACAAACCTATATTTTGAATGAAGGTAAATTGTATTTAAATGTGACTGTAGTACTTACGTTTTCAAGTGGGATATCAAAAATTACAGTGCCAATAACATTATTGTAATATTTAGCACTTTTGATATCCCCATGACCTTGGTTGAGAAAACGTCTGTGGTCTTCCTCCAAGGTAAGGAGGGAGCGAGCCGGAAAGGATCCTCTCTTTGCCAATGGGCTAAGGTTAGAGCTTGTTATGTGGCACCACAAGCAGTTATGCCGACCTATTTATATTATACATTTTTTGTATACATTCACAGCAGTACACAAAATTTACATACCACTGGCCCCACTCAGACCGTACATACGACACAGGAACTCATAGTCGCCAGACAAGAAAAGGTGAATTGTGCAATCCCTACAACATTTAATTTTAATTTTTAGTGATATTATTTTGTAACTTCATACTTTAGCGGCATTCCTTGAGCCTCCTTGATATGCTCTCGATACATCTCCAGAGCGGTATGGAGATTAGTTGTGGAGTCTCCCGCCTTGAAAATGGAGAGCAAGCATGTCTCCTTCACTGAGTTAGGAGACTTAGTGTTGACAAGCTGCAAAGTTAGCTTGAAGCTGCCATGCCCCTTGTCACCTCCCAGCTTCAGCCAAATCTGCCCTGAGGGAATACACCCTCCATGCCAAGTCAAGCCCGGGCCAGATCTAGGTAATCGTTGAACAGCATATTATAATACAGTAAACAATTTGTAAATAGTTTTACCTTTCGTGTCTTTCAACAGTGTCTGCAATGGCAGCAATAAAATTTGGCCGATAGCAGAAGGGAACTTCGCGAATTTCCTCCTTGGATTTGTCAGGAGAAAATGTGAAGGGTGCTCGTTCGGCTACCAAGTTGTCTCCAACAATTCCCGTCGCAAGTTTGCGTTGTTGCTTCTCACTGGCAATGGAAATGTTCAAAGACTTGAACCATCTATACATGTGGTTGTTCAAGATCAAACAGGTATGTCAATGTATTAATTTTAGTCACCTTCTAAGAACCCTCAACTTTGTCCAGGGAATCGCAAGATCAGCTCTCATAGCGAGAGCGTGATCAGCAGGGATTACCAATGGAAGCTGTACTTGTTGAAGGAGCTCTTCTCGCTGGGCTTTAGTCAGGTACCTGACCTCTGCAGCTAACTGAGAAGTACTATCTCCTCCACTTGTAACTTCTCGTACTGTTTCCAAGACCTCTGCCCTTCTCTTAACTGTCCTGCTGCTAGCTTCACCACTTGCTATCCGACACCCAGGGACTTTCATTAGGGTGATCGGCTGGTTTAGTAAGTAATTATTAAGTAGTGTAAATTAAGTACTGTGGAGGGAAAAAAATTTTTTTGTTCTTACTTGACCACTGGTAGGTACTTTTATAACTCCAGATACTTTGGAGTCTGAGCCGCTGTTGCTATGGTGAATCAGGCGCCTGATTAAATGCTGAGCTGCCTTCGTCTCAGTTGGAGTTGTTGGTGCTGTGGTTGGCTTGCTGAAAACATCTTTCAGCGTCACCTTAGATGGTGAGTCTGTATTAATGGTGTAAGATTTACATCTGCTGTCTAGATGTCTTTGGTAATCCTGTAGCTTAACAGTTTTACCACACCCTTTTATACAGAACACCAAAGACTCAGCAAGCAGGGACATGAACAGCGACGAAGGAGCACAGATTGTTTTGCTGTTCAATGTGTGACTGAAGCAGCATGGGCACTTTAATGTGTATGCGGTCTGAATACTCTTACAACAACAGTCACAACATATGGTCTCTCCACAGGATAGAGAAACTGGATTGGCAGCTATTTCAAGGCAGATCGTACAAAGGAGCTTGTTAGCCACTGGAGAAGGCACATAGTTGGGGTGTGGATCCTCTCTCGGAAAAGGTGAGAGAGCAAGTGATTTAATAAAACATAGCACAGCCTTTGGCGTCTCTCCACTGGGTCTGCCCCCCAATTCTCTAGCAGGTTTCCTTCCTCCTTTAGCAGACTGTTGGAAGTGTAAGCAAATCTAAACAGGATTGCAAAATAACACAACAGCAGTAATCTGCTTTTTTTTTTAAATTAAAAATTAATTAGAGAACTCAGGCTGAATGGAAATATTAGCTATAGTTTTTTTTTTGTTTCTTTTCAATAGTATTAGGCTGGGAAAGTGGATTGGGGTTTCCTTTCTGTTATCAGGGTTTAGCCTTGCCATTGAACTGTGGGTTGACCTGTCTTGGTATTTTAGCCAGCCAATTCTAGTTTGCTTTTTTTTTCCACTTTATTATTATTATTATTATTTTATTATTATTAATTACCTTGCAGTCTTCTTCACTATGTGAGGGCCAATCCATGGCAACCATTGGCTGAAAGGGGAGACCTTCCTGGCTGGCTATCTTGTCTCTCTTCAGCTTCAGAAAGCAGGAATGGCAAAACATGCTTGGTGTTGTGTTGACACCCGATAGACTGCTGCTGTGATCCCCTGGAACTCCAGCAAAAGACTGCAAATCAACCATGTGCTCATTGCAGGGATGAACTGACTGTGTTTTTCTCCCTTTTGCTTTGTTTAACCTCCCTCCACAAATTCTGCAGTGTTTCTTCAGCTGTTCTTCATGGAATGTTGTTGAACTTTGAAGAAAAAAGTTGTGTGTTTTGTAGGTGCCATATTTTGCATGAAAAAAGTTGTATCCAGTTTATTTGCTGATTTTCTAGTACAGTTATTCTTATTCTAATGACTGACCTCATTGCAATGACCCAGATTTGTTCCAGTAACCAGATATTTCACCACAGAAAAAGTAACCAAAATAGAATTCACACCTGTTGGTTGTGGTATGCCAGGTAAAGGGTTATGTAAGGGAATACCCTAGTGGTTAGCTATGCGCAGTTGCATGCAGGCAGTAGTTAAAAGGTGACTCTTGCCCTGTGCATGAGGAAAACAGTCCTCCTAAAATTGTGGGGGAGAAATATTAGCTCAAAGATTGTGGTTTGCCAAGAGGTCGCGCAGCTAAGTCATGAATTTATTCATGAGCATACCGGAAATGCTCCCGCGTAGCAATAATTATTGCTAAGTGTTACAATTGAAACGCTCGTGCTATTTCATTAGATGATTATACAATATATTTAAATATACATTGATGAGGAATAATAGTGAATATTAGTGATTTAAATGTTTGCTTTTAAAATTGCGTTAATTATCAGCTTGACTCTGTGCTATACATTCATCATTTGAATTCATATCACTGATATCTGAATGATCAAGTTCTGAATAATCAGAGACAATATCTTGTAATTGATCACCTTCCAATTCTTCACTGCTTGACTCTGAATCGGCAAATGGGTCATCAGTTGGCTCGACATAGCCCATATGATCTGGACCAAACACATCCTTCATTAGGAGTTCAATGTCAACTTGCAGAGCATCACTTCTAGTGCAGTCAGGCTTCTTCAGAATCCCTGTGACTTGGAATGACTTCACAACACTTTGTGAATTCGATTCCACGATGTCAGTAGCATTTGCAATCCATTCCATAAGTGTGCTTTTAGATGCAGGAGTTATTTTTGCTGCACCAATTTCAGCTTCACTGACCATTCGCTCACACCACTGTCGTCTAATGTATGATTTGAATGGTTTATTGAGGCTAACATCCAAAGGCTGTAAAACTGATGTACAGCCTCCAGGAATAATGAGCAACTTGGTTCCAATTCTTGCAAATTCCTCTCTAACTGCTTCAGTTAAATGGGCCGAGAATGTGTCCAAGCAAAGAAGTGCTCTATTTTTTCCTACATAAGGTATCCAAACCTTAGTGATCCACTCGAACATTAACTTCTCATCCATCCATGCTTTTGGCTGAACTGTGCACACAACACCCTTTGGAATTGTCACTTTTTTATACTCCTTGTAGTTTTTCCTTTGAAAATAATGAATGAGGGCAGCATCTTGCCAGAAGCAGCACAGCATAAGGTAACTGTAACTCGATTTTTTTCAGAAGCAGTGGTGCGAATTTTAATACTTTTTCGACCTTTCTTAGACACAACTTTTCCTGGCAAGAGATCAAGATAAACAGGTGTCTCATCCATATTACAAATAAATTGAAGAGGAAAGTCACTGTTGTCAAAAATAGCAGAGACTTCTGCATGAAAAGCTTTTATCTTATCCTCCAGATCCTTTGGAAGATTCTGACTGATGTGAGTTCTGCATCGCAATACTAAATTATTCCTTTTCATAAATCTCCGCACCCACCCATCAGATGCTTTAAAACTTTTGTTCACTGGGCTTATTAGTGAACTGGCTTTACACCTAACAATTCTTGTTGATATTGGCGCACATTCACTTTCACGCTTTTCAAGGATCCAAGCTACAAGCTTATTTTCTAACTCTGGTGGGTAACTTAACTTTCGACCTTGACCACGCCTGTGATGTTGTTTGTTAGGGTTTTTAAGGGCAGTGACACGCTCTTTTTTCCACCTAATGACATTACTATGGCTAACTTTAAAATGCCTAGCAGCCTTACGAATACCATGGTACCTTGAATAATCAGCAACTTTTTTTTTCTGGCCAGCAGAATACATTTTTCTCAGTTTTTTTTTTCCACCTCTTCAATCTTGTCTTCTTCACTGCTGCTGGAATAATCAACCAACCTACTAGCAGAATCATGAGGCCCCTTGTTAACTTTTCTTGGTCTTCCAACTGGTCTTTTTACTTCTTCACCAATATTCAGTACAATTGGAGTGGATAGTGTACTGCTGGATACTTCCTTTTTTGCTCCTTTCCTACAAAATGGTATCAAAGAAAGTTGCCTGAGTCCAGTGGTGGTAGAAGCCATACCAGTACCACAATGCACGGCTATGAGATCCAATGTCCACGTGGCCGTTCTATTTAGCTAAGCACCACAAAAAATTAATTATAAAATTGGATTGGTGTTTAATTAGGACCAAGAAAAAAATGTTGTTACCAGATGGTTCTATTATTAGAGCGGTGCTGTAATTGGAATGAATACGGTAGCTATCAACAGAGCCTCCAACTAGAATTTTTCATCTTCAGTATAAATTGAAAAAAATCAGTATTTTCTGCTGCATTTTCAGTATTTTGCAAAGCAAGAACAGAATAAACTAGAACTATTTTTGACTAAGACATCTTTATAGTATCTTTTAAAAATTACCCATCTGAGTTTTAGCTATATGATGATGACAAAGCATTATTTACAGTTGTAATTTCCCATAAGAAACATTTTATAGGTGTAGAATGAGTTGAATGAGACCAGTAATAAAGTATGAAAAGAATGACTACTAAAGATTAAACAGGAAATTAGCTAATGTACGATAGTTAAGTTAGGGACTACTTTTTGTAGGATAAATTGCGTTCCATAGTGCATGTCTTGGCCTTACTCAACAGTGCCTCCTCAAATTCGGTTGGTTCACAACAAGAGAGAGTGTTGTTCAAATGACATCCAATTAATGCAGACAAGGTTTCTGTGGAAAGTGATGATCTATATTCAGTTTTTATTCCTCGAACAAGACTGAACACTCGCTCACTGTCTGCATTAGACACAGGAGTAGATATGAGTTGCAAGGCTAAAGTGGCAAGATTTTTGTACAGGTTTCCCATTGGCGACTTCATCTTGCTAATTAATATCCAATTGATTGCATCACTGTCAATGCTAGGGTCAATATATCATCAATAGCAAACTCACGATATTCTAACTTCACCAGATCTTTTTCAAATGTTACTGGAAAAAAGCTGGCAATAGCATCAAACGAGGAAAGGTACATCTTTTGACTGTTCTTTGGTTCAAGAAAAGCTAGAGTTGACAACATCTCAGACTTAAAATCAAATACTTTCAGAAGTTTCTTAACAAAAGCTGAATAGAAAGTTTTCACACCATGATAAAATTCTGTTACAGATTCACCTTCATTTTCTTCTTGATGAAGAATAAGAGCAGTGGTGTTGTCTCCAACAAACAGATCCCGCACTGGAAGATGATTGCACTCATCAGAATAATTTAACCGGGTCAAATCTTCAGAATGGTGTTGTATAACCTCCTGTTTAATAAAAAAGGACAAAATTTTTTTCAACCATCTTTTAGTTTCTCCATACAATTTTGGAGTCCCTAGCAATTGTGGCATCGATCAACCATTTCGAGTATCATGTGTATGGCCGCCCCCTGAGGGTGGTAACCGACCATAAGGCATGTATGGCACTCAGAAGTAGTAGCAACCTGAACAGGCGCCTCCTGCGATTTGCGCTGGCCCTGCAAGATCGGGAGGTGGAGATTGTGCATCGACCTGGAGCCTGCCATGGAAATGCAGACGGTCTTAGTCGCCAGTGTTGGGACCGAGACGAATCAGATGTGGCCACCCTGGGTTTGTCAGCCACGCCCCCTGGTCATGGCTTGGAGGGGGGTGATGTGGGTGTGGCCACAAGAGAGAAGAAGAAGAGAGAAGAATAAAGATAAAGAAAAGATCAAGGAGAACATTGTGTGTGTATATCTTTTGAACAGCATGTGCATAGTTGAGTGTGTGTAATTTCGTGTTTTAGTTTGTGCCCCGGACTTCCGGTGGATCGACCTTCATTTTTATATGTGCGCATGAGTGACCACGGACTCATATAGCCGGTCACGCATGCGTCTCATTAGTTCACTAATATCAAGATAGATTTAAAACTCTACTTGAACTCTGTGGCTTCTGGTGGCAGCGTCGTCGGGAGCGGCTGGCTAGTCCATGAATAAGTTGAGTCAGGGCTTCCGACAACTACCTAACCTACAAGGATCCAGTCATCTCCAGAGCTTTGTAGAAGCAGCGAAAAATTGCTTGAGTCCAGTAGCCTTCCATAACACATTGAAACAACCGCTTCTTTGCCGACCAAGACTTTGCAGTTTGACTTACTGTCTTCTCCTTTTTTTATAAAATCGCCAGTTCAACTGGGGGCCTCCCCATTACGTACAGTCTTAGGTAATGCTTATTACATCATAGGAAAAAAGTGAGCGTGTCGTGTGATCCAGGTAACTATGCAAAAAAATTTTTTTTTTCAAAGTCAGTTTGGAAAGATGGCGTCTACCAGTTACACTGACTCTAGCGACTCAGGATCAAGCGGAGAGGAGGGAGACGACATCTAGGGCTATAGGAGGCCCTGTATCAGGGTTGGTGGACCAGACCCGTCAACTCTGATACTGACAATGGGAGTCAAGAAGATGATCGAGGTAAGCTTGTCTTTCTCTCGTCTTTCTCTTGAAGACTAGCAAGCTTCTGTTGTGGAAAGGACTTATTTATAGCTATATTGAGATAGAGAAAGCTGTTTAGCTATAATATATATATTTCATTGAGTTTTGAGATTTGAAAGTGGGTTGTGGTTTTTTGAACAATTTCAAATTTTCACAAAAATTTAATTTTTTTTGCCACATGTACTACTAGGACCAGATGTGTATGCAGTCACGACCCGATTGTGAAGAGTACGCAGATGAGACAACAGGAGCAGAGTCTTCCAGTGATGAAGGAGAAGATGCCGGACCTGGCGGAGTACACTCGGAGACCCACCCCCCCTACCCAAACAAAAATCCTGTATGAAACCGCATACAATCATCATAAAGTTGCAATTATATAGGATCATGAATAATTTGTTGTTTGTATTACAAATATCTCGACATCCAATGGCATATGTTCCTTTGGGACACTCATAGATGTCTCCTCCTACATGATCACAATCAGCACCAAACAAACATTTTATTGTTGAACTAATAATTTGTATAAACAATATTATTTCTATTTTTTTAATTATTTTTATTGATGGGAAAAGTGGATTTTTTTGGGAAAAATTATTATTATTTTAAGTATTAGTAGAGGGCCGAAATATTATTCAATTTTCTCAATCAAAAAATGAGGGGAATCCCAAACTCTTGGTCTATTTAGTAATATATGGTTGCTATGGGGTTTTCTCAGCCAGCATTGAGTTAAAAAACGGTAATGCTCTATTCCGCGGTAGAAGATTAGATTTTTCTGCGCGCGTCCAAACAATTTGGGAACGAAAGGGTTAAATGTCCAGCAGACAGCCACCAAAAGAATGGCTTTGAGGTGTATAGCAATTTTTTGGATTCTGTGAAAGAGTTTGAGGAACTTCAGTCACTTCCAGTAAATGTGGACTTTAACCCTCTCGTTCCCGAATTGTTTGGACGCGCGCGGAAAATTCTAATCTACCGCGGAATAGAGCGTTACCGTTTTATTTTTTTAACTCGATGCTGGCTGGGAAAACCCCATATCTACCATATATCACTAAATAGACCAAGAGTTTGGGATTCCCCTCATTTCTTGATTGAGAAAATTGAATAATATTTCGGCCCTCTACTAATACTTAAAAAATTAAATTAAAAAAATTCCCAAAAAATTCCACTTTTCCCATCAATAAAAATAAAATAAAAAATAGAAATAATATTGTTTGATGTATTGTATACCAATATTATATTAGTTCAACAATAAAATGTGACAGGCTCTAGGAAAAGGTACAAATTGGCTAAAAAATGAAAAATGATTTTATATTATCAGATAGAAGGCCAGGAAATTACCTCTATTTTGATACCAAAAGAAGCACTTGAATGTCCTTAATTGCTGAGTTACAACACTTTTTTCTACTAAGGGATAGAAACGTTTAAACCGAGATAACGAGACTTCAATGTAAACTTCCTGTTTTGAACAAAAAATCCGTGATACGTCTGTGTCACGTACGGGTGTGGTTTCTAAGCTTAATCAACAAGGGGTGTGGTTATCTAAACATGCACGATAACACTTCCATCAGTTAAGTGCTTTCTTACATGGCATTTTAAGATAAATCTCAGTGTATAGCCGTAGAAACCATAACAGTAATAAGCAGCTGCCGCCTAATCAAGGGGGAATTTCCTTACCTTCCGTATTTCTTCCGTGCGATCTCCGCGTAACATTAAATTGTACTTTCCGTTCACGTGTTTCTCCATAAATTCCTAGTTGAAGCAAGGTTTTTCAAGCGCATCGTTTGGTCAAATATGTGGTTTGTTGTGTTTGGTGCTGATTGTGATCATGTAGGAGCCATCTATGAGTGTCCACAAGGAACATATGCCATCGGACGTCGAGCTCCACTACAAAACAATTTCATATACACAAAAACACAAACAATAAAGATATTTGCAATACAAACAACAAATTATTCATGATCCTATATAATTGCAACTTTATGATGTATTGTTTCATACAGGATTTTTGTTTGGGGGGGGTGGGGCTCCAAGTGTACTTCGCCTGGTCCGGCATCTTCTCCTTCATCACTGGAAGACTCTGCTCCTGTTGCCTCTGCTCCTGTTGCCTCATCTGCGTCCTCTTCACAATCGGGTCGGTGACTGCATACACATCTGGTCCTAGTAGTACATCTGGTAAAAAAATGAATTTTTTTTGAAAATTTGAAATTGTTCAACAAACCACAACCCACTTTCAAATCTCAAAACTCAATGAAATATATATATATTATAGCTAAACAGCTTTCTTTATCTCAATATAGCTATAAATAAGTCCTTTCCACAACAGAAGCTTGCTAGTTTTCAAGAGAAAGACAAGATAAAGACAAGCTTACATCAATCATCTTCTTGACTCCCATTGTCAGTACCAGAGTTGAGGGGTCTGGTCCACCAACCCTGATACAGGGCCTCCTCCGCTTGATCCTGAGTCACTAAAGTCAGTATCAAGCAAGTCTAAAACTTCCACAGCACTGTAACTGGTAGACGCCATCTTTCCAAACTGACTTCGAAAATTTTTTTTTTTTGCATAGTTACCTGGATCACACGACACGCTCACTTTTTTCCTATGATGTAATAAGCATTACCTAAGACTGTACGTAATGGGGAGGCCCCCAGTTGAACTGGCAATTTTATAAAAAAAGAAGAAGACAGTAAATCAAACCGCAAAGTCTTGGTCGGCAAAGAAGCGGTTGTTTCAACGCGTTATGGAAGGCTACTGGGCTCAAGCAATTTTTCGCTGCTGGGATTTCGCTGTGGGATTTCAAAAATATATTTTTGCGTTTTTAATTTTCGCTATAGTAGTTGTATTAGGCGCAAAAATATAAATCTTCGCGGACATCGCTATTAATTTTTACAAAAATCTCTTGTATAGTAAGTCTCATAATTTTGTGTAGGAATGTATATCTGGATGGCACCCCTTCTAATATTGCTGTATATACCCTAGGCAACCACTATGCCAAGTTTCATGCTTTGGTCCACTCTGTCACAATATTTGATCAAAATTACCATTTCCCCACTTGACTATTACTAGACTGCTTTACAGGCTGCGATAGCAAGTAAAGAGCGCGGTGTTGTTCAATTTTATTGAGTAAGTATGAAAACGCTAATTAGGATATAGGTGATTCTTTAAGTGTTATTGGATCTGTGGATGTAGGATTGTAATTTGTACAAGTCATTGATCACTAATAATAGTGTTTGAATATTACCATTGTTGCAGAGATGAACTCAAGAGGTTGCAGAGATGAACTCAAGATTTTGCAGAGATGGAGCCAAAGTTCAGGTACTGTTGTCTGATGGTAATGCTTCTTTTTTTTAAATTTATTTGTACATGGTCATACATTATTTATTCATACTCTGGTAAATTTGAAGGTGCAGGATTTGTGTAGCACAAGTTGCACGAAAAGTGCAGTTTAACTTCAGGATTGCTGTAGGAAAAGTGTGTGAACAATAGTTGCTTTGTGTAGGAAAGGTGCATGAAAAGTGCAGCTTTGAGTTCAGGAAATCTAAAGCAAAGCTGCACATTTTTGCACAGGCAGCTACCTAGAATGTACAGGAATAGTTCAACTTTAATTCAGGAAATTTTGAAGAAAATGTGATATGATATAATGAAACACCTTATGTGGTTATACAGTAAATTGCAACACCCCAGTATACCATAGCCTTATATCAAAGTGTAATGAAACACCCCAGATGTATTTCAAAGCAGCACCAAGGGATGTTTCAATACACATGGGGTGTTTAATCGCGTGACAGGGTGTATGCAAACATCCCATTTTTAACAGTGTATTCTTATGTTTTGTGAAGCAGCTTCTGGGTCCAGTTCACATACAGACTGATAATTTGACTAGTGCGCTTAAAAATGGAGATAAAAGTTACAGATGCAAAAGTGACTGGAGACCAAGTCTCATTTTAAAAATGTTTTTGATTAATATAGGATTGCCAAAATCCAAAAGCTTTAACCCTCTCGTTCCTGAATTGTTTGGACGCGCGCGAAATAATCTAATCTTCCACCGCGGAATAGAGCATTACCGTTTTATTTTGTTTGGCTGGGAAAACCCCATAGCAACCATGTGGGGGTCGTATGTGATGTTAGTACCCTTAGGTATTGTACCCGCACTTGGTAACAGCTTATAATACGCTGCCACCAGAGTGTGCTAGCTAGCCTTAGCTCAACGAATTGAAATTTGCTATTGAAATGCACACTAACAATACAAGGGGCGCAAGGCCCTTACATACATGAGGGCTTGAGCCCTGAATGACCACAACAGCACTACTGAGCATGTTCACAAAATATACAATGACTCCTTGTCCAACACACACACAACACACGATATGATAGTTCCTTTCTCGATATGCATACACCAACACAATAATAATAAATACTGTTCTTTGCTCTTCTCTCATGTGGGCCTTTCTCTGCCCACATCTCCCCCCTCCTCCAAAAGACGGGTTACTCCGACAAAACAGGTCTTGTCCCGGTCTCCCTCTGCCACTTGCACCTGGTGGAACCCCTTGGCTAGGTCCACCGGTGAATCTCATTATCTGCCAACCCGTACCATGATGCATCATGGTACGGGTTGGCAGATAATGAGATTCACCGGCGGAAACCCGCAAACCCATCGCACTTCCGGTCTTAGTCTTTCCATATAAATAATTGACCCGAAAATTTTTTTTAGACTTTTGCGGAGGTCTCAGGCGCACGGAGGTACTTTACCGAGTGACTCAGTGCTTTTTCACGCGTAAGACCTAAATTGGCTGCGGCAGGCTTAAAAATCCTGAATTGGGGCCTGTTAGTTTTTTCAGCACGGGGCCGACGAAAAAGAAGAAGATGGCGGCAAGACGATCACTAAGACTGATGGAAGGGCAGAAATCCAAGACTCAGTTTTCCACCACTCTGGGCAGCCCGGTCACAGAGAAGCCTCCAGGCTGGCAGTTGGACGTGTCTCCTATAACAGATCCTGAGTCCGAAGGCAGCGCCAGCGACAGCTCTGGAAGGAAGAGGAGGACCCTGAAACTGACAGATGCTGCCGACCAAGAGATAGTCACCATACCCAGCACTTACCCAGAAGAAGACCTGGAGGACATATCCGGGTTGACTCAAGAATTCGACAAGGGTGAGTTGTGTTGCTGTGCTGCTTTGCAGTCTTTTTACTTTGTTGCTGTGTTGATGCAGGAAAGATATCCGAGGGAGCAGTGGCCTTGGATCCCCCTGAGAGCGACGAGCACTTGTTTGCAAACGATGACCCAGCAGAGGAGGAGAAGGAGGAACGCTTGATTGTGGACGATGACCCAGCAGAGGATGAGGAGGAAGTGAGCGAGCTCCAGTGCGGTCAAGACCTCAACACAGAAAGGGACTCCACTCCGGAAGACGCGGCCAGAACCACCGTCAGGCCTCCACGCAAGAAGCTGTTTTCCCCCAGGAAGTCTCCCTACAAGACTCAGAGCCCTCAGAGCCCTTCCGAACGTAAGAGGAATAGGTGCGGGTGCAGCTGTGTAGATGTAATTCCCAAAACCACAAGAGCCCCAGGTAGACCTAAAGGGAGTAGAAATAAAAAGGTGAAGAGCAAAATCACAAGAGCCCCAGGTAGACCTAAAGGGAGTAGAAATAAAAAGGTGAAGAAGAGTGCTAGAATTATAGAAGATAGCCCTGAACAGGTCCAGGTTGAATGTCAGGTGGAGGTTGAGTGTCAACAGGAAAGGGTGGAGGAGGTCTACAGGACCAGAGAAGTTGAGAGGAGAATCCAAATGTCAAGATGCGCCCTATTGGATGGGATGGCTGATAGAATGCTAGCAGTCGAAAGACAGGTTCGAAATTTAGGCTTTTGGATCAGAGAGCGTGAAGATTTCATGTTGCCCCATTTGGTGGAAGATATCCAATTGATTTGCAGAGTGGGATCTAACGGCTTAATAGCTAACGTCAACAACATTAGACTGCATCAGATGTCTACTTTGCGCTTATTTGATTGAACAGAAACTTTTATTTTTGTTACCATTTTGTACCAGATCGATTAACTCTATTTTTGTTACTATATTTTCTATATTGAATCACAATATTTTTCACTTTTATCTATTATTGTGATAGGTAAAAAGAAAAATACAAAAGACTTTGGAGATTTGGTGAAACCAATTTTAGAGTTAGAGGGGACCATGAAGGTGTACGCTATGGCTAAAGCTCAGACTTACTCCGCGGCCTCTTTTGATTCTTTGCTTATTGGGTTTCATAAATCCGAAACCGCTTTCGACGCTGTGTGGAACAAATGGGATTTGGTAGAAGAGATGATAGAGTCCAAGTTCCCTCTGATGAAGAGTAAACATCTGATGCAATTTGAATTGGCCAGCCAAAATATGTGCAAGCGGTTGTTGAGGTCAAAAAATCTGTTCACTGGTTTAAAAGAAAGAGTGCTGAGCTTCAACGACCCAACTTTGGACGAGTTTCACGACCTGGTCTTGGAATGTAAAGCTGGAGAAGATGAAGCTGCAAGATCCTTTTCAGAGGTTGTACAAACATTGAGAGAAATACAATATTACGTAGCTGACATCATTACCTCTTAGACTTGTTTTCTGCATATTGTGAGATGTTAAAAAATGATTTAAAAATGATTTAAAAAAAGCTTTGTTGTATTTGTGTAGGTGGGAGAAGAGATGAGCCTTTGTTGAAACAGGTTTTAGAAAACGAAACTGCTAAGATGTTGGCTGAATTCTTAAAAGGTTTTGGAGTGGAGGAGAAAGGGATAGATCTTTTACAGACCCTGCACCTAGCCTGCACTTTGACACAGAGTGACTTGGAAGCTATGAGTGGCGAACTTTTGAGATTGGAATATTGTGAACCTAGCTTGGAATGTACTGAACAGTTTCTAGAATAGTTGCGTGTTTTTAAAAAAAGTTGATGTTTCACCTTATGGGAGTTGTAGTCTTTACCATAATATTGTGCTTTAATTTGATCTGCATTTGTCTGTCTGAAGACACCACACAATTAGAAACGTGGACTTCTCGCATGGACTGTCGAATGTTACAGGGTTGGGAAGTTTTAGACAAATTGGGGGTCTATGTGCCTACTTTGGAATGTGTCAAACGGGTCGTCAACTGTTGATGTTGGGTTCAACCCATCCATCCGGTTTCTAATTAGCGCACAAATGGGGATAGCAGCTGTTGCCATAATCTTGTGCTCCACATTGGTGGACATTGTTTGGAGCGGTCCTTACGGGCCAGTGTTTGAAGACACTACTCCAAGAGAAGTGCCTAGCAACCCAGCAGTGGTTCCTAGACTATCTTCAGCAGAGTACTACAGAACATGGGAAGGATTTTCTCAAGAGGGTTTAATATCTACAGGAGGGAGTTTGGTGGGGACACCCAATTATTTGTATTCTTCAACCCTGCTGAGAGCTAGTTCTATACTGTTTGTGAGGGGAGACAGTGAAGTGCTTTATCAGGCTGAAGGTGGATTCACATGGTTTTCTTTGAACTACTTCAGAAATGTTCACAGCAAAGCCAGGTTGGAGTACACCTGCGTGACGTGCACAGTGAATGGGACCGAAGTTCCCAGTGGAGCTTACATTTATTTTGACAGGATCTCGTCTGTCCAAGTGCGCTATGCTGTGGGTTATGATGGGTTGAGTTTGCACAGCGACCACCCTACAGGGTTGGCTAATGTGTCAACCACCCCTAGGGGAGTGGTGGGTTTCAAGGTGCCCACGTCTGCTTCCTTCGCCTGGGTGAGCGTCAGAGTCCTGAGCGTGGCTGAAGGAGCTAGACCTTTCTACAGGGAATGTGACGAGTTGGGATTTCAGTGTTTGGTTGGGTTGGTGGACACCATATCTTCTTTGGAACATTCCAATTTCATTTCCAACATACCTCACCTGCAGAGGGAAGTCTTCACCCCCTCTTACGGCATGTTGTTGTACTACACGGTGGGGATGGTGGACGACCTAGATTTGTACAACACCTACAACACGTCGTCCCTGTACGTCGACCCCTTCGACACGTTTTTCTTGATACCCAGATTTCAAGACGAAAGCAGGTACGGGATACCCATGTCGACTTACTATTCTAATGGGGAGTTTTACCTGATACACGCTCCACCTTTTACTCCAAACAGTGCTGTGGCTGCAGAGACCCAGACCAACGGTAAAAGATATGGCCACATATTTCAGATGTACGTCAATTCCACTGAAGACGACCACGTTTTGTCTGCTATAGGCATAGAAGGGGAAGAAGATTTTCTGACCATTGAAAACGGTTACATAAATATTTATTCCTACGATGATAGCAGTGCCAGAGATACCGTTCCAGACGCTGATTTTTTTGGTGGTGTGGATGGAAATCTGACTTGGAATTGCGAAGTGGGTCAGTTGGGTGGTGCTGCTCACGCCGGCTTGGGTACAATCGTGTCTCTGTCTTTCACTTTGTCAGCCTACGCCAAGTCCAATCAGCAGCTGGCTCAACAATCTAGCATAGTGTGGCAGTTCCCTTTGGGCACTGCTATCAGGTATTATCCGGACAATGTGACTAGTGGAGAGACTTCTTTCGGTTGTGGATATATGACAGATTTCATTCACGAGAATTTCACCGATCACACCAATTTCGACACTGCTGTGGACCACATACGGTACGTCCTGCACGAGAACACTCAGACTTATGAAGCATTCCACGAGAATTACAGTTTGGTGGTTACTAATCAGAGGTGGTCTTTGTCACAAGCTTTGGTGTTGTTGAAAGACGCCAGTAACAACAACATATCCGTGTTGGATCTCAACTACGAGCCTAGATGGGGAGCTAAAAGTTTTACCACCAGAAGAAACAGAGTGTACACCAATCCTGTGAGGTTGTTCACTTATTACTACATTCAGACTGTGTGGAACGTGGATTCTAGCTTGCAGCTGGTGGTCAGAGATCATGCTAAAAGGGTGCTGCTGGATGTGGCCATAAATCCCCTGAGAGTGGCTTTCATTCAACCCGTCAAGCCTGTAATAAAATTGGCCGGACAGTACATGAAATATTGTTGCATTTACAGTTACGTATTGGATAAGGCTGCTCAAGACGCTCATCCGGCCAACGACTCCGTTTGGGCTGCCAGAGCTTTTGAAGACTATTACAGCAACATAAGTCCTGACAGAGTGTTCAGAGCTGTGAGCCAGGCCAGGGCCAACGAGACCACCGTGTCTTTGAAAGCTGATGTGAACTACCAATTTAGACCTGCGACTGTGAGTGGAGGGGCATTGTGCAATGGATATTATTTTGGTAGTGGCACTAATCGCACCATTAATAACGATCCCTGTTTTGAAGCTTTGAAACTTGTAGCCGTTGTGAGCGAAAGGCAGTATTTTAAACTAATAGACGCCTGCAACGTTCACGGGAATGTTTGGTCTCAAAACAACCAAGGACCGGGAGCCAACGATTGGAGGCGGAGTAGCAGACCTAACAATGTGACTTACAACAGCATGGCCACTGTCACCGGTATAGCTTACCCTTGGGAGGACGGTGCTTGGTGCAACACCGCGGTGGTTCCGAAGTTTGTCAAAATGATGATTCCTTTTTCTAATTATTTGAGAAGGCGTTCATCTCTAAGCAGGAACGCCAGAGCTGGGAATGGGAACAGTTACACTTATTTAACTAGCTGTCTGCAGCAGTACGAAACCTGCGCTCCCTTTTATTATTGGAGTGGTAGCAACACCGTGCTTCTGATGCACATCTTGGCTGCTCAAGCTAAACTTGGATTCTCAAATCACGTGAACGGTAATGGAGTTTTGTTTGCTGGGTTGGACAACGATCCTTGGGACATAACTAGAGTGAACCCGCACTTCACTGGGAGTTTGAATCCCCACTTTCAAGAGTTGAGAAGGCACATAGGAAAAATTCCGGCAGTAGTTTTTGGTGAACCTGTCAGCAGGCAAAATTTGGCATATCTGAAAGATGGACACAAAGCCTATTACATTTTCGAAGTGGTGGAAGCTTCACCCCACGAAGAAACCCAGAATGCCACTCAGCTGCTGTACCCTTGCGAAACCACCAACAACAGAATTTCTTGCGGCATGAAAATAATGGGGCCTGACGGGGAGTGCGAAAGAGTGCAGGTGGTTGGAGGAGGAAGGAGATTAAAATGCACCACCAGAGTGGTCAACGGTTTGTTGCTGCCCATAAGGATATTGTTTAAACAAGTGAGCAGAGTAGATGCCAAATTCAAATTTTGTTGGGCGGTGACCTCCCAACAGACTACAAGAAGCAGCAGTAGCGGCGCTTATACTGGTTGCTATTACCGTTCATCAGCTATTGTCACCTGCGACGTGGAAGAAAATTGCCTGAACGATTGGAGCAGAGTGGCTGGAAACAGATTTTACAGAAACACGTACCACTCCAACTGCGTCGCCGCCACCCGTTTGAGAGCCAGTGCTACGCCTAACTGTAACCAATTCGATGTAGCTAATTTCACCATCCCCAGTTTTGATTTAAGGGGTAAACTGTATTTCAACAGCCCCGAAATAGTCACAGTGTGATTCATATCCATTTTGCTTTTTTCAAAACAGTTCCAAATTGGTCACCATGTGATTGTCATTTTTAAATGTGATTATATCTTTTAAATTGATATTTTGTGATGTTAGAATTGTTCTTATGGTTTATGGTGATGTAGATTCTACCCCTCTGAGTGAGGAGGACTGTGGTAGATTTGGGGACTCTGACGGGTTGGGAACCTCTTCTGACTTCCACAGATCCAAACCCCATTCTCAAGAGAGTTCTGACTTCAGCCAAGTAGGCTCTGTCTATGTACAAGGTTTTAAGACTTTCACCCTCTCCTTCCATGACACGAGCCAAACCAAGTACCCCACAGACGGGAATGTGATGAAGAAGCTGTCCCAGAGGTTTGGGGGCGTTAGCCAGTCAAAGTTGTTTCACCCGGACCAAGGAGACTGCTACTGTTTCCCAGGCCCTAAGTGCAAAAACGGCAGGGCGGTGGTGTGCTACTCTAAGATATTTAGTAGAAGCACTCCTCCTAGGATATCTCCTCTGGATTTCGTTCACTTGGATGAGGTGCTGCAGGGGTGGTACAACGTATTTATTTGCAGAGACGGCATGGTGGTAGCAGTGGAAGACTCCCAGTTCGGCAGAAACACCGGCAGAGCAATCAGTTGTTCGCAGCTGGGTCTACACTTGGAGTGGTACAGCGTCTGGAAGTCTCAACCAGTTTTCCATTACTGCAGGTTGTCAGGGTCCAGCTGGAGCCAAGTGAAAGTAGAAGACGAGTGGTGTCTGAATCCTGAACTAAAATGCATGGTTTTTTTCTCGCAGCACAGAGTGGATGATAGAACACCCACTTTAGTTACTTCACACAAACGCACGCGCTAGTATCTCATGCCAAGTATTTAAATGAACCTGTAAAACGTGTGCAGTATTATTTTGTTCATTTCTAGTAGATAAAACAGTCATGAGTTGTCAAGAATACCCTATAGAAAAAGATCCTAACTACATTAGGGATAATTGTGAGACCAGCATAGATTTTGGAGAGCCGGGACCTTTGTACTCCCCGCAGGGCTCCTTACCTTTCAGAATGTTTTTGTTCGGACCCTCCGGGTCCGGCAAAAGCAGTAGATGTGCCACCATGCTGTCTTCGGCTACTTGCTTCGACAAGGTGGGTTATCACCAGTGTTTCTGGATTGGAAACAGCGGGTTCGGAGAGGAGTACATGGATTACCTGCGAAGCAGCTGTTGCGTGAAGTTCATCGACTATTCCACAGCCACTTCCTGGACTCCCAAGTTGTGGATGGAGACCTTGAAGGCTACTGGAGTGCACAGCATCATGATATTTGACGACCCTGGAGTGACAGACACCACAATACAAAATTTTATAGTGACTTGTTTCAGCACTCTCAGGCACGGAAATTGTTCTATGATCATGCTATCTCAGAGTTACAGCTACCCCTGGATGAGGTCTGTGAGGAAAAATTGCAACATCATTTCCTTTACTAAGGGTACCACCAAAATGGATCTCAAGTATTTGCAGAGTAACACCCACTACCCCCTTAAGGATTTCGCTTACGCCTCTGTCAACCAGCATTGCTGTGACGATTCTGGTTACTGTAAAGTATTTATGGAAACAAAGGATGTGATTGATAAAGATAGAGCGTATGTGGAAGCTATGATGGCTGTGGGAAAAATTATTGGAACTGCCACTGAAATTTCGTCTTATGGCGAGCTAGACAGCTCTGAAGATGAGAACTGATTTTTGGTTTGTCACTTTCTTTTTGCAAAGCACACTCCCTCTTTTTCATTTCCTCAGCAGCAACTTGATCTCTTTTATCACAGTCCATTTTATCTTTAACCTCTTGAAACATAATTTCCACCTGTTTCTTCATGTCCACTTTAGGTTCTTCTTCTTTGACTGGTTTGGACAGGGGCCCCTTTTTGCACTCTTTTTTGTATTTGTATTTCCCTGCGCTCTTGTCCAAAGACTTGGAATAAAAGTAGTTTCTGCTTCCACTTTCGAACAGGTACTGCTTTTTGTTCCCCTGATAGCTGTTGTGTTTGTCCATTTTGTACTGGATCCTCTTCTGAAGGTTTCTGTACTTGATGGGGTCTGCTGGTATGTCAGCACCGTCTTTGTAAGGAGTGTGGGGTTTCAGCACCAGTGTGCCCATGTCTGTGTCGTCACCATCCACTTCTCTGATGTCGTTGTTGAAGGTTTTGGTGAAGTACATGGCTTCCTGCTTGTTGGAATCCGAGATGGTCATGTTGAAGTCCCCACAAGTGAACACCATGTCTCCACCCTTTTTAAACTTCAGATGGGCTGGAACTGCAGATTCTTGAGGGTACACATCAGCTTCATCTTGGGTGTCCAAAGGGGTTTCCACTTCTTCTTTGGAGGACTGAGCTTGAGGGGCCTCTTTATCTTCTTTTTCCAAATCTTTATTTAAGGTGTCACACTTGATTTTCTTCACTGTTAAGCCGCTGTTTACCAAAGTAGATAAAGAAGGCATGGCCGCAGCTTTTGCAGCTTTGGGTGCTTCACAGGCGGTGGGTAGCGTGGCGAGTGCGGGAGCTTCTATAGGAGCAGCTTTTATAAACAAGCAAGTAGCAGAGGAACAGCTGAAAGCTAACGCTGTAGCTCAAGCAGCACAGATAGCCAGCAATCAGGTAATAAACTCTGACAACTTAGCAGAGAGGAAATTGGAGTTCACTGGTAGGATAGACCTCGAAAAAAGCAAGCAGACCAATTCTTTTTACCTGTTGAAGAGAGGAGAGGACAGGCAGGACAAGATTATAGACGCTCTGCTGAGCACAGATCCCACCAACGTCAAAATAAGTGGGGCCCTGTCCGGAAGCGAATATGTGGCGAGCGTTCAAAGTCAGGTCCCTCAAGCAGGAGGAACTATATCTCACCAGCTGACTCTTAAACAGCAAGGTGAGGGTGCTGAAGCTGTTCAGGCTGCCAACAGAGATTACGCTTTAGCTTCTGTGGCCAAGACACTGAGGAGTGGTGGAAAGAGTAATGTGGTGATAGAGAGGGGTGGAAAGTTCTACGTGAAGGGGGATCCTAGACAAACCATTCTCAATCAAGAACAAGCAGCACCCACTTACTTAGGGGGTGATGGTGTCAGAAGGAAAAAGAGGAACGCTGGACTGCTGACTAATCAGAACCCCACACTGCAAGCATTGTATAGTGATAGGATAAGACCTCATGGTCTGACATGATTTTATTATGAACATTCATGATCCAAAATGTAATACATTGGGTGGTGGGGGTACAGTGTAAGGTGTTGGTGCATATGATGGAATGTAAGATGGCTGGGATGATGATGATCCTTTATTTCCTGATAGAGATGAGAAAAGCAAAAGAGGTAGAAGTATGCCTCCAAGCCCCCCTCCAAGACCTGCTCCGCCACCAGCCAAAACAGATTCTTCAGCAGCTACAGAACTTTCTGCTCTTGAAGCTGTTCTGGCAGTGGATTGTTCTGCAGCGTTGGTGCTGTTGACAGGGGGTCTAAAATTTTCAGAGTTGACTGTGGTGCTGTTGCCCAAGTGTCCAATTGTAGCATTTTCTTGATCTTGTATTATGGTGTTGCTGAATGAGGTGTCTGATGCTGCAGTGCTGTTTCTCAATATGCCTCTGAGTCTGGGAGGGGCTCTGGGTGTTGGTTTAGGGATTGGACTGACGTCTGGGGTGGTGTCTAGAGCGCTTGTGAATGAGCCGTCTGATGCTAAAGTGCTGTTTCTCAATGTACCTCTGATTCTGGGAGGAGCTCTGGGTGTTGGTTTAGGGATTGGACTAACGTCTGGGGTGCTGTTTAGAGTGCTTGTTTTCCTAAACAGCCTTCTACCTCTCACAGTCAATTTGTTTTGGTTTCTAGGGGCGTTGTTCCCTTCCTCGCTAACGTTTGGAGAGGAGTGTCTGTCCAATGATCCAAAACTTCTAGGTCTCGGTTTTGGCCTCACAATGGCGTCTTCTTCTGTGGAAGGGAATAGGGGGTCGTCTTCCGGCAGGGAAGTGTTTCTGGGTGCTGATACGTCCCCCACTCCTGTAGCTGCAGCCAGTAGGAGAGGATCTTCAAATAAGGCACTAACGCCAGATTCCACTGGTAAAATTGAGCTGACCTCTGATTCTATGGGTACTCCTGAAGCTTCCACTGCTGACACGTCCGCAGCATTGATTGTTGCAGAAGTGGATCCTGATGATGAGGAAGCAACGGAACCTACGGTGGTGTCATCTGGGAGGGGTGTGGAAAAAGCTTCTGGGAATGGAGTGGAAAAGGTGGTTGTTTCTAAAGGGTGCGGTGTGGGATTCAAAGGGGTGGCAGCTTCCACATCTTCCAGAGTGGTTTTGTTTAAGAAACGCTCTCTAGCAGCTGCAGTGGAGCCCATTCTTGAGACGATTTCTTCAGCTCTGTCTTGAGCGGCTTCAGCTCTGCCAATGCTAAGCCTGGCCCTGTCAAAAACTGCGTCGTCTTCCTCCAAAAAGGATAGATTAGTTTCAGAAGTGGTGTTCCTACCTAAAAATTCTGGAGTAACATTTCCAAACTCTTCTTCCACTTGTGGAACAAATCTAGGAGGTCCTCTCCTGTCAGCATTGAACAGGTTTACCTCTTGAGTTTGTGACAAACTTTCAGCCCTGCTCCCACTTTCCACAAACTTCACCCTCTTTGGTGCTGGAGGGGGTGACCTTCTAACAGGAGTTTGAAATTCAGCATAAATTCTGCCAGACCTGGTTGCCCTGGTCAAAACTTGTCCTGACGCCCCTCCAACAGTGCTGTCCATACCCAACCCCCCGCCTCCATCTGCAGACAGCAAGTTCACTGTGCTTCCATCCCAAGTAGCCATAATGTATAAAAAGAAGACTGAAAATGACCCCAACCAGTCATTTCAAAATCTTTTATAAGCATGGCTTCGTCAACAGGCAGAGGGGCTCAGGTTTCTGCAGTCTTAGAAGATATTTCTGAACTATCTAGGTTGGGTGTGGACGTGGCTCAGGAGACTGTGGTCATCGGCAGAAATAGGAAAACCAAAGTGAGATTGTCTCCCAGCAACATATTTGCTTATGGTCAAACTCAGAGTTGGGTCATACTCAGTGGAGGTGGCAATGTGGACCTGGGCAGTTTGGAGTTGGTGGTGGGGATGAGACCCATATACACTTCTGGGAACACCAGCAGGCGCAATTTGAACGGGGCTACCGATTACAAAGTTGGGAGGACTGCGTCCAACCCAGTTTCTGTGTACGGGGAAGATTTGAATGTGGAAGTGCCTACTGCTCAGACTCCCCTCATCTGCATGTACAACCCCTGGTGCTTGATCAGGGAGATTGAAATTTTGATTGGAGGTTCCCAAGTGAGAAGGTTTAACGGCTCTACCATAACTCTGGCCTTGAGAAAGTGTCTGGATAGATTGGTGAATGGCGTTCCTAACGGGGCCCCCGTGTTCGAATTTTTACCAATAGAAGGTCACTTGTTTTCCTCTTCAGATATAAGGAGCAAGCTGACCTTGAACAGATTTATAGCTACGGACACCGTAGAAATCAGGTTGGATTTGTTGGACGGGCTGGTCTTGAAAGAAGGCACTTACATGGGTGGCAGAGGGGTTTTGACGGTCAACGTTACTTGGGAAAATGAAAACGACTGTCAGAAAGCCTTTTTGAGAAATCCTGCAGCTCCAAACCCCACCAACGGCATCAGGATACAGCCTGAAATATCCAGCCAGAGGTTGGAGTACAACGTCCAAGACAGGAGTTCAGAACTGAGTGCTAGACTGTTTCAAGAGGCTGCACTGTTGGGAGGGATCCCGAGGGCTTTCAATTTTCTTCACACTTTGGTTAGCACTGAAAATGGTGCCCAACAGGCTAAATTTGCTCAACAAAACGCTGCCCTGAGAGGAGTCATGATGATACCATTTTATGATCCAGAACCGAGTTCTGCTCCTGCTGCTGGACATTTAAAGAGAGTCAGATACGGCAGATACGTTGGTGTCACCAACTGGAAAAATTTCAGTGTCACCTTGGGCAGTCAGAAATACTCTTTGTCCTCCAACTCTGAACAGAGCATCAATTTCAGAGGCAATTTCATATCTTCCAACGTGAAGCATTCTTACGAGAATTACAGAAGATTTGCTGCTGCAAATTTGAGATCTGGTTTCAGACCACTCAGCGAGGAGTCCTACATTCAGAACACCCCCTTCCCCTGCGTGTGGTTCGACGAGGTTGGACGGCAGGGGACGATAGGCAATCACCAATATTCTAACGTGCTGGTGGATTGGGAAATAGAAGGAACTCTGCCAACAGATACCAGAATAGTGGTTGTAGCCATGTTCGAAACCACTTACAGCTTGAGTTTGGAAGGCGCAGTGACGACGGGGCTTTTGGAACCCATCTCATTGGGTGGACTGCCTGCCTATGTGGCCAATCAAATCAGGGTAGCCAATCAAGTTCCACCTCTCCCCGGATCCAACAACACCGCTTGACCGCTTATAAAAAAGAACTGTGTCATAGTTTAGTATTCATTTTTGCGAACATTGTATTTTGCTCATTCTGTTGTGTAACCATGTCACAATTTAGCTTGGCTCCAGAATTGGAAATGCAGTTTTCTAAAGACGATTTTAAAAATTAGGGGTATGAGCTCCAGAAGCAAATGGAGGTGCTGTTCGACCCCGCTCACTTCGGTAGCGACGTCTTCCAGGAGGTCCTCATGAGTAGAAAAGAGGTTTTGGAAAGGACCGGCGGGAGGACCATCAAAAAAGACGAAAACGTCATATTGGTGAGGCCTCCAGTAAGCAAAGAAGGAGAGGATCCTCACGATTGGATTTAGATGGGGGACAGAGGGGTTCAAAAGCTGTCCAAGGACATAGTCCAAGACAAAACAGAGTCTCAGCTGTCCAGAATGGAGGGGAGCGGGTTGGCTCAGTATTTCAATGACAAGAGGGCTCAAACTTACTCTAAATTCTGGAGGTCCTACGTGAAGTGCTCCAACGACATGTATCAGCTGGGCAACCTGCTAAAGAAAATAAACAGGAGGAGGTTGAATGGATCTCATTATCAAGAAAAATTGGACAAAATGAGGACCACTGAAATATTCAAAGAAAAGAAAAAGGGTGAAGGGGTGAAATGTTCCGTGTGCGACGATACAAAACAGAGTGTAAAAAACATGAAGGTGTGTGATTGGTGCAAAAAATCTATCAGTTCCAGTTCTGACATCATTGAGAAGACTCTAATAGACCTTGTAGATAGCCCATCTCCTCCCAGTAAACGTCCTCGTCCTCATACTGGTCCTCAGACCCCTCCATATCACTATCGGATAGAGGAATCCTAAGGAAAGGATCACTCCAGTGCATCTTCGTTCTTGGAACTCCCACTCTCTGCTTTTTGTTCAAACAATAAAACAGGACTCCACTACCATCCACTCTCTTTGTAGTGTTCGTCATTAACCCTTCACTCGATACCTGTTTTCCCTCCCTCTCATACTTAACAAATTTTTCGTTTTGAGTGAAAACACTCATGGCACTGTTCATTTTGAGTGGGTTGGAGAGGCCTTTCTGTTTTATCTTAAACTGTAATCTTTCCCCGTCAAAATATATCAGGGAATAATGCTTCCTTACATTGAACGTCCCTGCCAGTATGAAGGAGTTGACCCCGTTTCCGGTATCTATCTTGAACTGGCCCAAATCATTTCCTATCAACTTCCTCCCTTCCATCTGTGGCACTGCAGAATAGGACAGATAAAAACTGTCGGTGTCAGTGTAGTAAATTTTGTGGTCCAACCGGTTGGCATCGCAATCAAAAAAACCTAGCACTTTAGCAACCCAATGCATATACATCCTGGCGCTGGCTAACACAAACACCCCCATGTGGTTACTCTTTATAAATTCTTTTTCTTCCTTAGTCTTGACTCTCATGTATCCTCCTCCAATTTCCTTTATGGTCCTCTTACACCAAGAGTCAGGTAAGACTTCAGGCATCTCAGAGTCTTTGAAAAATTTGAAGGTTGGCTGATTTTTCATGTTGGACTGTCCGTAGCAAGAATTCATAACTAGCTTGTAGGACTTCTCCTTCAAGTCTTTGTCTGATTTAAGTAATTTCCTTACTTCGTAAGTGTCCTTGATGACATCCCTGTAGATGTTGCTGGTGGGGATCATTACGGTCCAATAAAATTCAGTCACCACCCAACCCAAAAGGGAGCTAATATACAAATCGTGGCTGGTCAGTTTCACTTTGGATTTCTTCCTCAAATCCCACCATATATTCCCAGAAAACTTGGTGGGGAGGGTGGAGGTGAAAGGCTGTTTCACTCTTCCTTTGTACTCTACGTCTACCATGAATATCCCCCACCAGTTAAACCTTGGGAAGTCGTCCAGATCAGGCTGGTAGACTTTGACAAAATCATAAGTTGCCCTGAACATTTCCATATTGAATTCCGCACCCTCATAAAACTGGAAATCTTCGTGGAAATCCTCTCCACTGGAGGCTTCTCTATCCTCCAAAGTAGTCTGCAGTCTTTCTTCCCTTGTGGAGGACAGCCCATCGAATTTCCAAGCCCCTGCAGGCATGGGCTGCTGGTACATGGTGGGGTACAGGGAGTTAGCATCCACCTCCACCACTGACCAAGCTGGTGGTTTGTCTAGCTCTTTCAAACCATCTTCAAGGGTTCGAACATCTTCAACTGCTTGAAGGATGAAGTCCTGGCATTCCTTCACATACACCATCTGGTCTACTTCAGAGTGGGGTTCCAACACTTCTTCACTGAACTGAACCAAATTGACCATGTTTAAATGGGGCTGTCTCAATAAATACGACTCTAAATTCTGCCCTGGGATGTACCTTGGAACCACACACTTACATTTATCCTCTTCAGAACAAGTGATTCTGGAGAAATAGGTTCCGACTTCTTCCAAGATCTCATCTGTGGTCTGGTATACGTTGGACAAAAAATAACACATCGTCTGGGTGGGCTGCATTCCAGCTATCAGGTGGAGAGGAGAAGTGGGAGCGTCTATGCCCAACGCAGCATACAAATCAGGATCGTACTCTACACAATTTCTATACACTTCCACTTTCCCTCCTGTGACACTTCCTTGTACGAACTCCTTGAGTTTGTAAAGGTCATGCCTCAACACTACAGACTTCCCTACTGTGGAAGAATTTGCTTTCCTGTTTATGTAGGTGGAGGCTAAACTTGGGAGGGTGAGGTACTCATGCATGAACATGTTCTCGCTCCCCCTGGCTCCCTCTATCTTCAGGGACTTTCTGAAGGAGACCAGCTGGGAACTGAAAAAAATCATCAAACCCACCACGTCATTCCTAAGGTAATCCTCAGCTTCGTCTTTGCATGACTCCACGTCGCAGAAGGTTCTGACTCTGTCGTGGTCGAAGTTGCCTTTCCTGAAGCACTTGGGGACTTTGCATTCCTTCAGAGCTTTGTCCAGGGAGGTTGGAGAAGTCATCTTCAAACAATCTTTGAATGATAACCTCACCCTACACTTGGTACAAGAATTTTTCAGGGACAAGACAGTCTTGTCAGAACTGACCCCACACTTGTACTTGGTGAGAGGTTTCAGCATACCACTCAGTTCAGAATCTGTCAAGTCCACAGAACCCACCAAGTCCATCTTTAAAAAACCTCTGGTGGTGTACACAAAATCTTTGGTGTCCAATCTCATTGCCCCCTCTTCGCTCCAGTGTTTCATGTACTTGGTTATGTAGAGGTTGTCGAACCTGGAGTTGTTAAAACCATACACAGACACCTCTAACTCTAAAGCAACCCCTTCACTATCCTTCTTCAACCTCGGCTTCATGGAGTGGATTTTGCCTGACACGGCCAACCTCTTCACCGACTCCCTCAACCCCTCCAACATGTCCCAAATGCAATTCTGGCTGGCATCCGTGGCAAAGGAGCAATTGAAAATGTCTCTCAAATTGGAGAATGCAGAGTCTGTGTCACTGTCTGATATCACATAGTCAGAGCTGGGGCAGTTGTGCACATCTTTACTCACTTGTGGATGAGTGGCACAAACATACTCGTGCCCTTGGGGGCTTTCGTGGCACCTAGCATCCAACACTTGTCTGCTCCTTTTCCTCCTCAGGTTCTCAGTGGGGTAGTAGTAGGGTAGAGAGTATCTACCGCAATGTTTACAGGCCCACACCAAATCCCCTCCACCTTCCAGACACTGAGGACAGAGGTGGGTCTTCTTGGTCCTCACCAGAGAAGCCAGCTTCACGCCCACTTCAGAGATGTCTGACAGGAACAGGGGCTCAGTCCAACCAGCAGCATAACAGTGGAGGTTGTACCCCACCACCACATCTTCCTGAAAAGTTTCTAAATCAAAAAAAGCGAAACAGTGAGAGGAGGGCTGCTTATACGGTTTCTTATCCAAGTGTACTACGGACTTGTGCATTTCTGGGTACTGCTCGTCCATGTATAAAGTGTCTAGCACATCTTCCACCACCTTGTCGCTGATGTCCAAGTTCTTCTTCCAAATTATGTGCTTATCAACGCCCACTTCGACCATGACCAAATCTATACAGTTGGGCGAGGGGATTCTGTCACCTAGTTTGCGCACTGAGATGTACTTTCCATGCTTAACCAACTGCTTGTTGTAGTGGAACAAGTCTAAAGAGATCCCATCGCACCCGTCGAAAGTTAGATCGTAACTCTGGCAAATCTTTTCCACTACAGATTTATAGCAGAAAGGAGAAGGGGGTACGTACAAATCTTCAGAGTCAAACTCCACAAAGGTGCCACCATTCACTCCAGAAGTATCCAATTGGGGTATGAACCTGACCAGGACGTTGTACAAAATACCGGCCTCTACCACAGCTTCTTCGTCACTGGCTTTCACCCTCTGCACCAGATCATCTCTCAACTCCACGGCTCCATCCTCTATCACAATAGTTATCCTTCCATTTTTGTACAATCCGCTGTACTCCCTCTCCACCATTCTGTCTCTTCTGTCAGTAAACCGCACAAGAGTAGTGATACCCTCCAACGAGAATGTATAATCTATAAAAAATCTTTGCACAGAATACAAAAAGTTGTCCAGCTCCCCCCACACTATCATGTTCACATGAAATCCGCTGCCGTTGTCGATGGCACTGATAATGTCATCTTCGCTGATGTTAGCATTACTAGCCAACAAGGTCAAAGCTTGAGGTCTCACCCGTATCAACCACTCCACCAAACTTTCACCATCCATGGGAGGCGCGTCCTCCTGTTCTTGACCATCTCCAAAATCATCCTGCTGTTGATCATCATCCTGACCACCAGAACCGCTTGGCCCTGCTCCACTAGGTCCAGATCCGCTGGGTCCGCTAGTTCCACTTGGTCCAGCTCCACCAGGTCCGCCAGTTCCACTTGGTCCAGCTCCACCAGGTCCGCTAGTTCCACTTGGTCCAGCTCCACCAGATCCACTTGGTCCAGCTCCACCAGGTCCACCAGTTCCACTTGGTCCAGCTCCACCAGGTCCAGCTCCACTAGTTCCACTGGGACCACCACCCCGTCCAGCTCCACCAGTCCCACTAGGTCCACCAGGTCCTGCGGCTGACCTGTTCTCCCTTGGATTGGCTCTGTTTGGTCTAGGAGCAGGTAGCAGTCTCTCCAAGTAGTCGGCCAACCTCTCCACTCTTGGGGACAGAGGGATGCCTAACCCTCTCCTGGCTTTCAGCTTGTTTAACACTGCGGCCAACTCTGGATGCCTTTGAGCGTAAACTCTGTCAGAGTTCACCACACCACTCAACCCAACCAACACATTAATTTCATCAGTTGAAATAAATTCTTTCCTGTACTCTCTTCCCAAAGCAGGAGTGTATAAGGGGTACTCTCTGTCACCTCCATACAGAATTCTGGGGTCTAGATCCCTAATTAACCTCCTTCTTCCACTGCTCCCTCTGATACTTAAGGCGTTCACACGCCCCAAATTATTATTCCTTAAAAAGTCCTCTAGCTCTTCAGGAGACCTTAGTCTACCATTGTTGGGGTCTCTGAATCTCAACCCGCTGGCTCCTCTGAGCACCTGATTCACCAAATTCCTTTGATCAGCAGGGATATCCGGATAGTGCGCAGCCAACCTATCCAAAGCCATGGACGACAGAGAACCTGCACACAACAACATAAAATTTGACACCATTGATGGAGCTGTGGAAGAAAACATGGAAACAATAGCTACAAACATGATGGCAGAAAAAAGAACCAGCATTAAGATGCTCACGCACAAAATAAAATGCTGCATAGGTTTCAGAATTGCAGCTTCAACCTGTGTGTATTTATTGCAGGCAGCCCTGGTAATCATGGGAGTGGTTACTGTATCTGTTGGAGAATTGGATGGACTCAACAATGGAGACGGCATCAGGCTGATAGGCGCTATCAATTTGGGAGTAGGCTCCTTACTGGCAGCCCTAACAAGATCTACTGGGTGGCTCAAAGTGAGAGAAGAAAAGCTGGGGCTTAAGAGAAAAGAAGAACTGGAAGCTTACTTCAAACTGGTTAATTCTTACGATGAAGCCATGGAAGACGGAAAATTGACTCAACAGGAAGTTCAAGATGTAATAGCACTTTTTTGATACCACAAACAAAAACAAAATCACCTTCTACCATACATAATTTCAAATATAACAGTAAAATAAAGTTCCTGGCTGGGAATGGCATATCTTTGGTAGTCGTGATCGTACCATCTAATTGTTAGCTGACTCAGAGTGTTGTAGTCATGAAACTTCACAGCTTGAGTGCTTATCCCAACACTTTTTGAAGCATAAGGTTCCTTGGCATCAAAATGAATGTCTGCCAAAGAGGAAGACTTGTTCCCAGTGTTATCGCACTCAGCAATTTCCATGGATATGGATCTGTCATACTCTTTATACAAAGGGTTCACTGTGACGGTGCTGTTGACAGCGTGATCTCCACCCAAACCGTACTTCGTCCAGAACTCTCCAGAAAATTTGGAGGCAACTGTAAATGTATATGTATAAGAGCTTCCAGAATTGGTGCTAGTTATTCCAGTTATGGTGTTCAACCAGGTGTCCATCTCCTTTAGGGTGGCAAATGTGAAAGGTTTCACTTTTTTAGACCCTCCCACCACAGGATCAGAGTACACTCCTTTAGATGCCCAAGGAAAGACGTTAGGAACGATGGTGGACACCAATCTAGCTGAACTCAAAACCACTGAATTCTCTAACTGAATAGGAACCGTGTAAGCCATTTTCCCTCTGTGGTGCAATTGTTGAACACCAGTTCTCTCACTAGCCAATATTTGTTCGTGTTCCCTGGTAGCATTCACTACAAAATACACATGACATAATACAATTTTCATCACAACTAAAAATCTACACACTGATTTTTAATGTAAAAGTTAATGGTAAGTTCTCCATCAATGTAAGTGTCTGTAGCTCCAAAAGATGTGTGCAAGCTCTTCCCATGGAATTTGGCACAATCTATAAGCATTCTGTGCAATCCGGAACACTCTGATGCTATGTGCTTAGAAGCTTCACCCCTCAAATGCCAGGAATCGCCAGGACCGGGTTGACCAACAGTGATAAAACACTTCTTCATGGTGCTGCAGTATTGCATGGCCTGATCCATATTCTTTATCCCTTTACATTCTATCTCAAAACTTCCTTCCCTGGTCCTGCAGACCATCAAGTTTTGTCTTAGGGTATCGCTTTCAGCTGGGAACAATTTTTCGAATGATGTCACTACAAATCCATATAATATAATACAACATGACATAAAACATGACAAAAAAGCTGTTCATTCAGTTTTTTCTGCTACAGTTTTCCACTCTTCTTCACTCAATTGGGCTCTCTTCACTGGTAAGGCCTCTGTCAATTCACCAACATCTGCTTTCCTCTTCACCTGAGAAGGACCAACGTTCAGAACGGGGTATCTCATGGTTCTACAGCCCTCTCTAAATATTGATCTGGCACTGACCGATAAGTAAGCACCACAGTTTTTTTGGTACATTTTGATGTGGTCATACCCCATGTCTCCAACCACCAAGCACAGATTCTCACACAAAAAATCGGAAAACTTGTAGTAATCACAGTCTTCACCAAGGTTTGCGCACTGGATGATACCACAATTCTGGTCGAACATCAGGACAGGTCTAAAAAATTCGAAGTTTTTGATGCCGAACTTGCACTCGCTCATGAACCTATAAACGCTGTGTTCGTCCAACCCAATCCTACTCCCCACACCCACACAATCCATATCTAACCTTCCCACGGTGCCAGTGAAGTCTAAGTTCAATTTGAATAACTCCAATCCCACATCCAACTTGAAGCTTTCCCTTCCATAGCACTCCACATTCACACTCTTCTTCACAAAATCTTCGGTAGCAAACTTCTGCTCCACCAAGTGCACTTCAGGAATTATAGAGAACCTCTCCCTCTGACAAGCCTCCAAAAACTCTTTCGACGCCCAAACAGGTTGTTTCTTAAAGTCTGAGATTCTCTCGTTCTTTCTCATCCCTCTGCATGAATAATATTCGTCTGGACATAAACACTGCAGAGCGTCCACACCGTCGTATGTGTCGTCTGTATAGACTGGGATTAGTCTCTTCTCATCCACATCAGCACCCGCAAACAAATTTATACAACAGTTCTCAATGGAAGAATCAAGAAGAAAATAACCCATAACCTTCTGGGGTTCCAAAGCATCACACAGCAGTGTTAACATTTCCAACAAATACCACCTCTCCATAATGACATAATACTCGTCAAAATTGTCTTTAGGACCAAGAGGGATGGCACCAACAATTTTGCAATACTCTTCCCTCACCAGACCGAAACATTTAAACCTTTCACAATTAAAAACCGCTTGGATTTCGGACATCCCAAACTCCTTGCAGAAAGCTTCAATTTTCTTTAAAGTCACAGGAAATGGTAACAAAAAAAGCCTGTTCAAATTAGAGCTGTCTGCTTTGGGAGGGGAGCTCACTCTTTTCTTAATACTGTTGGGTTCTAGACACCACCTCTTCTCAATTTTTTCACACAACCTCCGATAGCTTTTTAAAAACTTGTCCACCAGGGGACGCATATCCTTAGGAGTGTCGCTGCATTTGTTATATTTCACCAAAGGCATCCAGGGGCGCTCAGACAGAGTGCTAGAATCTTCATAGCTGGACAGAGTGCTAGAAGCTCCATATCTTTCACCGGGTTTCGAAGTGGGGCGACAAGTAGATAGCCAGGAATTGAGGTGTTTCAAACGCCCATCCCAAGTGTCGTGCTTCCTTATATAGCTCATTCTAGACTCAGCCATACTAACTCACTTTTTCTCACTCTTTAGTTTTCCAATATCTATAAAACAGAAAAAAATTTTTATTAAAAGTGGGTGAACTAACGCAAACCTGCCTTTTGAGCTAGATCACCCACCTGTTGTGAAGGACGGAATAGCTTGAAACGAGGCTTGCAGCAACAACAGGCTTGCAGCAAAAAGAGCACCTACAAAGAATGAAAATGGTGAGAAAAAAAGTAGTCACCGGCATATTCTCCAACATTGGAGAAAATGAGAGTGACTACCTTGTATGTGGAGAATTGAAGGCGTGGAGTAGATCTTGCGCAACAGCAGACACCTATAAAAGAATGAAAATTGTAGCCAGGCTCATCTTCTCCAGTCTTGGAGAACATGGGAATGGTTACCTTGTAGATAAAGTAGATCTTGCCCAACAGTAGACTTGCAGCAACAGCAGACACCTACAAAAGAATGAAATTTGTAACTATGCCCACCTCCTCCAGTCTTGGAGAACATGGAAATAGTTACCTTGCAGGTGAAGAGAATGTGGTATGCCAATTTAGGTCTTACAAACTTCTAAATATCCAAACAGCCAATTCAGGTCTTACGGGAAGGTTAACTTAACCACCGAACAGCATTATTTTTAAACAGTTCAACTCGACACAATTTGCAACGGTTCTCTATGAATATCATTAACTTGCGATAAAGAGCGGGAAGGTGAAAAGAGCATGCGCAACGATTTCAGCTTTCTGATGCGGGCTTGCAACACACTCCTGCTGTCACATTGGGGTGCGCGAGAGCGTAAATTAGAGAGCACAGTTCAACTTTGTTCAACATTGTTTTACATTCTCCAACATAGTTCAACTTCAGTAATTATAAATAAGGGAAGGATGGTGAATGTGGGTGGTCAATAAAAATAATAGTGAGCGTTCTGGCTGTCAGTCCCCTTTGATCAATCTTCTGTACCACCCCTGCTGGCTGCATATGGGGCATCCGCTGACCATGTACTTGAACTTCGTTTGGAAGCGGGACACACTCTCATTTTTTCTTATCTGGCTGCGTGCAGACAGACTCTTGTCCACGTGTCGAGAAGACCTCCCACCACGCCTCATCTTGTACACTTTTAATGGGACCCTGTCCTTAATTTCTGTCACAGACATGATGGTGCTGTGCTCGTACATCCTCAGCCTCAAAGACACCTTATTCCCCCTCTCTCTAATCTCTTTAAACAGAGTGTCACAGTCTGAATAAATGCCGAGTGTTTTAACATCTGCATACAAAAGAATTACAAAACATTAATTTTAATCATAATATTGTTCATTTCCATCGTTCTGATTAAAGATTTCAAAGTCCAAAGTCTTTGGTATTCTTCTAACTGTCACTCTCCTAGCAGCCCTGATCATGCAGGGGCAGTACACCAGCTCTCGACACAAACTACACCCTGCTCCTCCTCCCATCACGACAGCTCTAAACTTCTTTCTCCAACACCTCTCCACATTCTTTAACCGCATGTGTTCTCCAATATGGTATCCCAACTCACTTAAAGTCCCATTCAGCAAACATTTTAAGCCTGAGCAAAAACAAATGTTGTATTCATAAAGTATACAATATATAACAGGTAAAACAGTTCAATGATGGCAAACAAGAAAGAAAAAAATCAGTCACTGTCTCTCTCCTCCACTCTGACAGCCTTGGGGGCGGTTGGAGCTCCCAAAGTGGACTCCAACATTTCCATCACCTCAATCACTCTGGCCCAGTCCTGCAAGCAGTCTCCCTGGTGCTCCCTCTGTTTCTCTCTCATGCAGGACAGTGTGGCCGCAGGCAACTCCCTCCAACCCACCCTCTCGGAAGCCCTGTTCAAAAAAAGGTCTAGGGACTTCCTGGCCCCGTACTGGTTCCTCATCAGCCTGTCCCTCATAGGGGACGATATCATCAGGAGGCACAGGTCGCACACTTCCCTGCAGGCGTCAGACAGGAGCCCGGAGGCCACCCTCAGCTGCTCCAAGCAGACCTGGTTCACGCTCCTGTACTGCTCCACGGTCTTTGAGGAGGTCACGGCCTGGTGCCTGTTCAACTGGTACAAGTAACAGGCTTGGATGGCATTCTCCACCACCCCTCTCACTTTCTCAACCATCTCTTTAGCTTTCGCTCCTACATTGAAAAACACAACCCTTTTCACTTTTTCTCAACCAAAAATTTTATTACATTCAAAAGACGTACAAGGGTAACAAAAGTGACAAGATGATACAAAAAATATAAGAAAGTTTCAGTGGTCAAAGTTCTCCCAACAACTTCTCCATGCTCTCTTTACACCCGTTTAGCCTGTCCTTCAGGTCCTTAAACTTTACCAACTTTTCCTTCTCCTCTTCCAACTTCTCCAACCTGTTTAGGACTTCTTCCAAATTTTCTCCCCACAGTCCCCCATCTATAAAATCTGCCAGACCCTGGACCTCGTCTATGACGTCGTCGTTCTTGGTTTTAATGGCTTCCAACACTCCCATTCTGACACTGTTTTGCTCCTGAAGCAAACCTATCTCCCTGCAGGCAAGGGCGGTCTTTACTTGGTTGGCCTCTATGGCGGGGCGGCTGCTCATGCAGTACTTTTTCACAACGGTCATCTCCTTGTTAAGTTTTTCCACACAACAACACACCCTCCTTAAGAGCCTCTCAAATCTCTCCTGTCTCACAACAGCCCTCTCCAACCCAAAACGGCACCCGCACCTATTCCTCTTACGTTCGGAAGGGCTCTGAGTCTTGTAGGGAGACTTCCTGGGGGAAAACAGCTTCTTGCGTGGAGGCCTGACGGTGGTTCTGGCCGCGTCTTCCGGAGTGGAGTCCCTTTCTGTGTTGAGGTCTTGACCGCACTGGAGCTCGCTCACTTCCTCCTCATCCTCTGCTGGGTCATCGTCCACAATCAAGCGTTCCTCCTTCTCCTCCTCTGCTGGGTCATCGTTTGCAAACAAGTGCTCGTCGCTCTCAGGGGGATCCAAGGCCACTGCTCCCTCGGATATCTTTCCTGCATCAACACAGCAACAAAGTAAAAAGACTGCAAAGCAGCACAGCAACACAACTCACCCTTGTCGAATTCTTGAGTCAACCCGGATATGTCCTCCAGGTCTTCTTCTGGCAAGATACACATAACTCCCGGTGCCCCATCCTCTTGTATCAGTGTCTTCACCACCTTACGATAACCTCCCACAATAAACTCACACATGAAACTCTTCTGAGTTCTTTCAACACCACCATACCCTACCACTCGCACTTCGTTACACAATTTTGCCCCCTCAGGCACAAACTCTCTAGGCACCGACCCCAACTCGGCCCCAGAATCTATTAATATCTCCGTTTTCACCCCGTTCACAAGCCCTACCGCTACATTCCCCTTTCTCTTAGACATTGAATCCAGTAACACTGACATCTTAGTGGTGGTGGCATATATATTACTAAATAGATTAAGAGTTTGGGATTCCCCTCATTTTTTGATTGAGAAAATTGAATAATATTTAGGCCCTCTACTAATGCTTTAAAAAAAAAAATTTTTCCCAAAAAATTCCACTTTTCCCATCAATAAAAAAAAATATAAAAAAATTGTTTGATGTATTTTATACCAATATTATATTAGTTCAACAATAAAATATGTTGTTTGTTGTGTTTGGTGCTGATTGTGATTATGGAGACATCTATGAGTGTCCACAAGGAACATATGCCATCGGACGTCGAGCTCCACTACAAAACAATTTCATATACACAAAAACACAAACAACTAAGATATTTGTAATACAAACAACAAATTATTCATGATCCTATATAATTGCAACTTAATGATGTATTGTATGCGGTTTCATACAGGATTTTTGTTTGGGTAGGGGGGGTGGGTCTCCGAGTGTACTTCGCCAGGTCCGACATCTTCTCCTTTATCACTGGATGACTCTGCTCCTGTTGCCTCATCTGCGTCCTCTTCACAATCGGGTCGGTGACTGCATACAATCTGGTCCTAGTAGTACATGTGGTAAAAAAAAATTGAATTTTTTTTAAATTTGAAATTGTTCAAGAAACCACAACCCACTTTCAAATCTCAATCAAATAAATATATATATATATTATAGCTAAACAGCTTTCTCTATCTCAATATAGCTATAAATAAGCCTTTCCACAACAGAAGCTTGCTAGTTTTCAAGAGAAAGACAAGCTTACCTCGATCATCTTCTTGACTCCCATTGTCAGTATCAGAGTTGATGGGGAGCAGGAGGAGCCACTTCCTCTTCTTCTTCACTGAAACCTGCTGCCTCTTCGTCTGTTTCATCATTGGAAGACTCAAGTCCGGCATCTTCTCCTTCATCACTAGAAGACTCTGCTTCTGTTACCTTATCTGCATCCTCTTCACAATCGGGTCGGTGACTGCATACACATCTGGTCCTACTAGTACATGAAAAAAAATTAAATTTTTTTGAAAATTTGAAATTGTTCAAAAAACCACAACCCACTTTCAAATCTCAAACTCAATGAAATATATATATATTATAGCTAAACAGCTTTCTCTATCTCAATATAGCTATAAATAAGTCATTTCCACAACAGAAGCTTGCTAGTTTTCAAGAGAAAGACAAGAGAAAGACAAGCCTCGATCATCTTCTTGACTCCCATTGTAAGTATCAGAGTTGATGGGGTCTGGTCCAGTCGTCTCTCTCCTCAGTATCAAGCAAGTCTAAAACTTCCACAGCACTGTAACTGGTAGACGCCATCTTTCCAAACAGACTTCGAAAAAAAAAAGTTTTTTGCATAGTTACCTGGATCACACGACACGCTCACTTTTTTCCTATGATGTAATAAGCATTACCTAAGACTGTATGTAATGGGGAGGCCCAGTTGAACTGGCGATTTTATAAAAAAAGGAGAAGACAGTAAGTCAAACCGCAAAGTCTTGGTCGGCAAAGAAGCGGTTGTTTCAATGTGTTATGGAAGGCTACTGGGCTCAAGCAATATTTCTCTGCTTCTACAAAGCTCTGTAGATGACTGGATCCATAAATGTGACCGTCTATAGGAAAACCAGGCACAACGCGGCACCCTTCGAAATTTTTTTTTTGCACTTACGGAGTTGTCGGCGTCCAGATATTGAGCTCTCCAAGTTTTATCGTCGTAGCTTAAGTCGTTCCCACTATAATAGACCTAACCGTTCCCTTCCGTCGGCTTGAAACAATACATTTTTAAGAAATCGATCGATCTTTTCTCGATATTACGCACGCCGCGTTGTGCCCGGTTTTCCCGTAGACGGTCACAAATGAAGCTGCTGTGAAGAAGGTAACTTTTTTAATTCGACGGAGAACTGATGTAGTTACTGTCGAAGCAGTCCTGGCTGAAAGCTATTTTAGATGCTTCTCCAATGCATTGGGCACCTGTGTATGCAATCTGAAGGTTCTAGCTATAAAGTAACTATTTAAAAAAATTCAGAGAAGTCAACCGGTCTTCACCCGCTTTAAAGCGGGATCCGGAACGAAAGGGTTAAAATAGATCAAAGAAAAATAAAACAAAAGTAAAAAAAAAGTGACCTTTCATACAGAATTTGAAGTAATCATTATTGGAAAAAATTGTTAATTTGTCTTAACCAATTGCCGGCCAAATACCCTATATTGGGTACGCACTAGCAACGCACGCGAAGCGCCAAATACCAGATTTAGGGTACAAGAAGCGGGGTTAATAAGTTTAAGCTTTTTTCAGTAGATGATTACTGGAAACAGTCCCCCATTTATCATTACTCTCCAATAGCAGATAAGATATCCAGAAATCGCTACACAGAAATTATCCGTTATCTTCATTTTGCCGATAACTCTAAGCTAGCTCCACGAGGAAGTGAAGGATATGATATTTTGGGTAAAATCCGGCCTTTGTTAGAGCTGATCCAGTCTCGCTGTGCTGCCATATACAAACCATCAAAGCACTTGGCAATAGACGAGGCAATGATTAAGTTCCAGGGCAGATCTAGTCTCAAACAATATATGCCCAAAAAACCCATAAAAAGAGGAATAAAGGTGTGGGTCTTGGCTGATAGCAGTAATGGCTACTTTAGTCGATTGGAAGTATATACTGGTCACAAGGATAGAGTGGAGCATGGTCTTGGAGCTAGAGTGGTAAAGGATCTGTCCCATGATTTTCATGGAAAGTGGCACCACCTTTATTTTGACAATTTTTTTTACATCTAAGCAACTGCTTTGTGATCTGGAGTCTGTTGGAACATATGGGTGTGGAACTGCCAGAAGAGACGAAGAAGGAATTAAAAAATCTGAAGTTCAAACAACGGTAAGTAAATACAATTATACTAAATTAGCTTATTACTTTCAATATATCACAGGGGTCAAAATACAACTGTACAGTCTGATAATGTAATAGCATCGGCATGGTTGGATAGGAAAATTGTGAACGTGATGGCTAAGGCTATGATCCTACCAAAGTTGATACAGTTCTTCGTCGCCAGAAAGATGGGAGTCGAAAGGAAATTTCTTGTCCAGTAACTGTTGCAGAGTATAGCAAGTACATGGGTGGAGTGGATCGTGGTGATCAACTTTGTGGATATCATCAATGTAATTTTAGAAGTTGTAAATTTTATAAGTATATCGCCCGTTTTCTGTTTGGAGTAGCCATTACAAATTCTTTTGTCTTGTATAAAATGAATAATTCTGGCCAAAAACATCACATCAAATACTTCAGAGCCCTTCAACTTACCGAGGATTACTGTACTAGACACAAAGCAGGGAGGTGTGGGGTACAGTATCTTCCTAGATTGACAGTGCAACACTTTCCAAGGAAATATGAGGCCATGACTGGAACTGAAAGAAAACGAGGAAAATGCACTTTGTGTCTCAAGAAGAAGCAACGACGAAATACTCAATGGTTCTGCACTGAATGCAAGGTTTGGCTGTGCCATACTGGAGAATCCAATGACTGCTTCTTGAGTGGCATAGTCTCCCAGAAACTGAGCGCTAAAAAAACACAACTGTCATTCCTATAGCACTCAATTTTTTTTTTGGTTGGTATTTCAGTATGTAAATCATTATTCCATCAGTTATATAATTCTATATCTCAACTAAACAAACTAAACTTACTTAGAATTAGCTTGGAGTAGTTATACTGGTCTAACAAAGGCGCTGAAGTTTTGAAACCTGCGTTTTGTTGACATTCAGCAGTTGTGCGTAGCAACTGAAAGTAGAATTTTCGAAATGCCATAGGCTATTTCTTCTCTGGTAGCGATCGAACGTATCAGCGCTCAACAAAAATGTCGTAAACATAACGAGAAAGCCTTTACCTATCGTTGAACTGTACAAGCCGAAGGACAGCGAGCCTTAGTTTTCTCAGTAGAGAGCTTCGACTGTCTCAACTTCATAAGGGCTGTTTTCGGTGGAAAAGAATTCGGCGTTCGCGGTTTGGCAATTAAATACGGCCGACAATCGGTTAAGAGATTTAACAATAACTTCCATTGACATATTCAATGCAAGATCTTTAACATCGTGCTTCAGCAGGAAAACAATGGAAACAAATTTGTCCCAAAGAATACCTATCGTGTACTTTTAGAGCTAGTTTTCCTTTCTGTGCACCGTGATGACAAAATCGTATTTCAGAATTGTATCCTATAGGATATAGAGTGTTTTCTTTTCGAGTTAAATCGAAATCGATCAAATGGCTAACACCGTTACCACCAAAAACAAGATTTTCTATTCTAATATCACAATGAACGTAACCTTTATCACGTAGTTAATGAAGCATAATAAAAATAGAGTAAAAATGCTCTAAACTTTCCGGGGTATGATTACCTTCATAATATTGATACTTGATATAAAAATAGCTATTATCAGTAGTTAATTCGATTTTATCTATGTTTGTATCCAAAACAAGATTCATCACATTAATTTGAGGTGATACATTCTCTTTCTTTCCATAGAATTTGCAAATTTTGTTTTCAGCTTCGTCTAAATAAACCCTGCAATTTAAACCGCCTGTCATAGGACTTAACTCCCTCACAAAAGGAACTGGTTCGTCTAAAAAACCCTGCAATTTAAACCGCCTGTCATAGGACTTAATTCCCTCACAAAAGGAACTGGATTCAACAAAAGAGAACAATTCTTCGGGTTTATGAAAAGATCTGCAATAGCAATTGCAGTAAGTGCAAGCAGAGTCTTGTCATAGGGAGTGGAATTCATAATTGGGATAGCCCATACTGCATCTTTCGCAACTGCTTTGTCTGCAACAACATACAGTGATAACAAAGCCGCAATCTTAGTTACTGCTAATCCTAAGATCAAGCTGCATTCATATTTCAAATGTCCACTAACGGCAGTATGTTTAGCATAAAGAGCCGTTTGTTTCCTTGCAATATGCATCATCACTTTTTTTAAAATCTGCTACAAAGGCATAACGAGAACTGCTTTTAACACAGCCGATAATGTCAGCTACATTAGAACTTCCTTTGGTACTCAATTTTGGTACAGGACCTTGATGTATTATATTAACATATGCTCTCGCTTCTTCAGGAAGAATTGTGGTCAGGTGGGCAGAAAATTTAGCAGTAAATGTATTCTCATGAGAACACATAAATGTACTTTCGCAATATCCTTCGACCCTGTAATGAATTCCTTGACAAAATGCTTTGAGATCGGTACTAACCTGTTCCAATACGTCTGGCAAAATTGTATATGTATGACCCCCAAACGACACCGTATAATTCTTTTTTTCCAAATCATGCCTTAAATTGTACATGCCACCCACTTTTGTAGCACTCATCCGCAATTTTATTTTGAGCTGCAAAACTTATACTGTTCGATTCCATGGCCGGTTTACGAGCTACGTACATTTAATACATAAAATAAAACAAACATCAAATTTAGATCAAAAATTGCTAGTCAAACATTTTTAATACAACTGATCACATCAATCAAGTATTTGTATGAAGCTTCTCATTGTTACATAAACATAACACTACTTTTGTGACCATACCCCGATACTCCTCGTGACCACACCCCAACACTCCCTGTGACCACTCGATACTCCCTGTGACCACACCACAGTACTCCTTGTGACCACAACACAGTACTCCTTGTGCCCACAACACAGTGCTCCTTGCGCCCACAACACAGTGCTCTTTGAGGCCACAACACAGTGCTCCTTGTCACCACAACACAGTACTTATTGTGACCACAACACAATGCTCCTGATGACCACAACACAGTACTCCGTGTGACCACAACACAGTACTCCTTGTGACCACAACACAGTGCTTGTGACCACAACACAGTACTCCTTGTGACCACAACACAGTACTGTATTGGTATCAAAAAAAAGTTACACCTACTTCATCGAGGGGCCATCAGCTTTAGTTTTCATTTAGTGCATACAATCAAACACTAATCAGTATGAAGTGTATATTGTTTATGTAAAGATGTGTATCAAAGTCTATATATCAATGTGCAGTGCACATAGTGGCAGTCGGTCACCGGACAATTTCCGATCAAAATAAGAGCTTGAGCAGTCCAAATTGAACTTGATCGGAAAAAGTGACCGTTTAACAGAAGCGGTTATTAAAATTCGGTATAAATGTGTGATAAAAAACGCGCGATTAAGGGCTAGGGTTGGGGCTGGGGCTGGGGCTGGGCTAGGGTTAGGGATAGAGGCTGTGGTGTCATTCGCTCTGTTGGACGATCCAACGTTTGCATTGTGCCTAGGCTGCTTGGTGGCTCTTCTTCTGTTGCTTGACATCTCTACTAAGTCTAAGTATAAGTATAGCAGTTCCTATATATTCTCGTTTATAGTTATAATTCAAAATAACCAACGTTTTGACTTGATGGCAAAGTCTTTTTCAAGGTGAAATGAGATGAGGTGCGTCCCCCGTCTTGGGCTTGGTTTGAATTTCTTGGGTGTTGCTCTTCTGGTCCATTAGGGCGTCAGGTAATGATCATCATTTGTTTACTTGTGCTGTTATTATTCAAATCTGCTGTTGAGTCCTTTAGGAAAGACTGTTTGTAGAGTGTTGATCCAATGTATCTCTCTATCATCTAGCTGGTCTGCTCTACATTTCTCCAGAATGGTGAGTTTTATGTATTTGTCTACGCTGTGGTTTAGCTTTAGGAAGTGCTTGTATATAGGTAGGTTAGTCTTAGTTCTACTGGCTGCTCTGTGTCCAGCCATTCTTTGTGATAGTTGTCTCTGTGTCCCACATATTGGTTTCTTGTTTTACATTTCATGCACTCTATCAAGTAAATGACATTTCTATTTGTGCAGTTAGTCTGCTTTGGTGTGGGGAAGGACTTGTGGTCATGGGTTGAGGTTACCCTTTGTTTTTTAGACATGATTGGACAGCATTTGCAACCTGCAATGCCACAACATGCCAATTGTCCTCCCAGATTAGGTGTAATCTCTTCCTGTGTTATTGGAAGTTTGGGTTGACCTTTGACCTTGGCTCTCACCAGGGTATTTCCCAGGGTTCTGGTTTTCTTCAGGCTCAAGCAAGGTTTGGGTACATGTCCCACTTCTGTGGGATTTGGTTTTATGATACTCTTGATCTTTTTTACGTCTAAGTCTGACGTGTATTCCGTCACAAAGAAGGTGTCACAGGGGCACTGTTCCCTCTCTCTCTGTGCTATTATGTTGGGTCTGGTATGGTAGTCTACTTGTCTCTGTACCTCTTTAATCAAGTCAGACGGATAGTATCTGTCCCTGAATATGTCATACATTTTCTTTTGTATGTCTGTACGTCTGTTCATCTGAGCATGCTCTCAGTAGTCTTGTCATTTCTCCTTTAATTAGACTTGAGAATGTGGTCTTGGTGTGGGCTGAGGAGTACTGTAAGTACTGGAATTTGTTTGTCTTTTTGAAGAATGGTTTAATGTCCAGTTTTTGTTCTCTGTCGTGCCTGTCTCCCTTGTATATTGTAGTATCTAGGAAGTCGATTCTGTATTTGGAGTGTTCATAGGTGAATTTGATAGTGTCATGACTGCTGTTGAGATAGTTCATGAAATTTTTCTAGCTCTTGTTCAGTGTCTGGCCATACGCACAGTACGTCGTCTATGTACCTCTTCCATATCACTGGTTGTATGTGGTAATTGTCCAGTAGTCTTTCTTCCAGTTCTGCCATGAATAGTTTGGCATAGGCTGGGGCCATTTTTGTGCCCATTGCCGTTTCCTGTACTTGGTGGTACATGGAGTCGGCAAACTGAAAGTAGTTTTTGGTCAGTACTATATTTAGTAAATCTCTCATTGTTTCCGGTGGTATTTCTACGTCGTCCGAGTCCGGATTGCTGCGGTAGATTCTGTTGAGGACTGCCTCTATTCCGTCTCTGTGTGGCATATTAAGGTAAAGTGCTTTCACGTCTATGGTTGCTAGTATGCAATTCTTTGGGATGGTCGTGTTTTCTATCAAATCAATGATGTGGTTGGTGTCTTTAATGTACGAGTCTATTTTTTTGACATGTGGTTGTAGGTGTAGGTCCACTAGTTGTGAAATTTTCTCTGTTGGGCCTCCGCAGCAACTTACAATTGGCCTCACTGCTATGGGGTTCTTGTGTATATTTTAAGAAGTACAGTTGTTGTGTACGTGGCATTTGTTCCTGTTTGAAGTGTAGGTAACTGTGGGTGGTGCTGTCTATAATTCCTGTGTCATGCATTCTGCTTGTGTATTTGTTTATTGCCTTCACTAATTGTAGCGTCGGGTCTGCATCTATCATCCTGTATATGTTTTTGTCCTCTAAGTGTTCTTTTCCGTCTGCTATGTACTTCTCTCTGTCCTCAATGACTATGCCAGAACCTTTGTCTGCATTTTTTATTACTATGTCTGGGTTCGCTGCCAGTTCTTTGAGAGCTTTAGTTTCAGCTCTGGTCATGTTTGGAAAGAAGCTTGTAGGTTCTAATTCTCCTATGTCTTTTCTATTCTCTGTAGGTAATTTTCTACGTCGTCTGAGGCTCTAGGTGGCATCCAAGTGCTCTTCTGTTGGAATGGATGTTCTTCCTGTGCTACGCTGTCTCTAAAGTAGTACTTTAGTCTGTTCGAGCGTTGGAACATTTGTGTGGTGTCATTTAGTCTTGATTTGTTCATGCGTGTGCTAGGAATAAAAGTTAAGCCCTTTGTTAGCACCTTTGATTGACACTGAGTTAGCGTCTTTGTCGATAGGTTCGTTATGTACTTGTGTCTGTCTGTAGTGTCTGTACTTAGTTTATTTAGTGATCTTTTGTATCTACTGCCATTGTTTTTTGGCTTATATGTTCTATTTCTTGTTGATATATGTTTTTGAATTGAATTTTAATTGAATATTCGTGTTTTCAACATTGCATACATGATTAATTAAGTCTGAGTTCATAATGACTGCAGTGTTGGCCGCCTGTCCATTCACTGAAAACCCTGGTAGGTCCCTCTGAACAGCTGTGGTTGCTGCCCGGGTGGCCTTGACCTCCGGATGGTAGCAGCTGTGGTGGCTGCTGGTCCAGGGAGTAGGGTTGTGGGGGTGGTCTCTGTTGTGGCTGCATTGGTGGCAGTCTTGTCATCAGGCCTTGCAGCAGTCCAGATATTCTGGCCACTTCCTCAGCAATGGGCATGGCTTGCTGCTGGTTGCCATTCTGGTTCATGGGTCGCCTGGGGGGGGGGGGGGGGCATTCTCCCTGTCTCTGGGTGCCTGTCTGTGCTGCCTCTGTTGGGGTGGGGCAGTCCTGTTATACGGTCTGTACCTGTCTCTGTCTCTGACTACAGGTCTCCGCGTCCTCTCCCTCTCCGGCTGCGGCAGGCTGTCCAGATTATTCTTCTTGGCATCCATCCTTTAGGCATCCACTGAGCTTCCTGACATTCTCCTCTGTCTTCTTCAGCATGTCCTCATGCCTCCTCTTCACTTCAGTTCTCACTCTTTTGGCTTCCCTCGTAATCGTCTCCAATAGCGTTCTGGCCTCTGATTGGAGTGTCTGCTCTGCAACTAGGTAGTGTTCTTCCAGGGCTTGCACGTACTCGCTCTCTGCTGGCACCTTTGTAGAGTTGAATTTGTGTCTAACTGCGGACAGGTCGCTTAGGAGTGCGTTGCAGGTCACTCCTACTCTTAAGCCTTTGGGTGTCTTGTCCATGGTTCTGCAACCTCTGATAAAGGACAGGTGGCTCTTTATCTTGGTCAGGTTGGACTGGTTCCTTTTGTAACTCTTTTGGAGGGCTAGCAGTCTCTTGTCTTCCTCCTCTGTCTCTCTCAGCAATTCTTCATCTTCGCTCATTGCCTCTACGTCTACTGCACTATTGGCGGATGGCATCATCTCTGGATCTGTCCAGTTTTGGGCTAGGGTTGGGGCTGGGGCTGGGCTAGGATTAGGGATAGAGGCTGTGGTGTCATTCCCTCTGTTGGACGATCCAACGCTTGCATTGTGCCTAGGCTGCTTGGTGGCTTTTCTTCTGTTGCTTGACATCTCTTTAAACTAATACTAAGTCTAAGTATAAGTATAGCAGTTCCTATATATTCTCGTTTATAGTTATAATTCAAAATAACCAACGTTTTGACTTGATGGGCTAGGGCTAGTGCTAGGGTTGGGGCTTGGGCTTGGGATAGAGGCAAAGGGTCCTGCCTTCTCTCTCCCTTCCTGGCTGGCACCATGCTTTCTTTCATCTGTCTTGTATTCTTCCTGGTTTCAGGCATACTTATTCTTGCTTATCTTCTCAATTAAATCTTTTTACAATGTTCACCAACGTTTCGACAATGGGAGTGTCTTTATCAAGGTGAGAGGGTGATATGTGGAGTGTGTGGTACTTTTATATTGAGCTAGGATGGTTCATAATTGATTATTAACCCTCTCGTTCCTGAATTGTTTGGACGCACGCGGAAAAATCTAATCTTCCACTGCGGAATAGAGCATTACCGCAGTAACTCCATGACTAATATTGAGGGCGTAAATAGTAACGATGACTACACTACTTCAGTCAGTTTATCACAACAAAATATTTCTACATTTGCCATTATAACAACTGGGCGACAGAAATTTGGTGATACTCGCACCATGCCTATGTTTTCTATTGAACTTCCTATATTAGCAGAGTTTAAGAGGTAATTATTTGTAGCATGTATGGCCAATAAACATTTCTTGATATCTTGTTACATTGTAGATTTCTTGGAAGTTTAGCTGGTGGCTCAAAAAAAATTAGCCAGCAGAAAGAAATGGCAGTAGATCTATCAAAATTTCTTCGATTTGCTAGTACTGATAATTCAGTTGACATTAATTTAGTAAGTTGCATGAAGGCAATAGAAGATTCTGTGGCTGAACTTCAGAAAAGAGAAATCGGACCCAGTGGTATAATAGCAAAACTCAATGTGCTATGCTATGCACAAACTTTTATTTTGCATTGGTAAGTGAATGATCTTAATTACAGCAAATCAATGTTTATTTTTTATACATATATTCCCAAGATTGCCTGAGGAACTATCTGAAGATCAGCAAAAGCTAGTAAGTCGGACAACTGTAGTGAAAATCAAAACATCATCTATGAAGAAAGGACTGGCAAAGCAAAAGAATATGCTTTCAGCAAGAAAAAAAGAACATGTGTCTAGAAATATTCAACCACCAGAAGACCTTACAAAATTTTTGCAGGCTGATGAAACTTTTGAAAAAATTGTTGAAACTGCCAAAACCAATAAGGAAGATATTCTGATAAGACGGTATGTAATGTATGTACCATTTCCGAATGTCTGCTAGTCTGAGCTATAAGGCATACTGGTTCGTCCTAATGTCTTCTAGGAAAGCCATGAGGGACATCTAGTTGTCCAAATGTCTTCTGGTAGCCATGAGGGACATCTAGTAGTCCAAATGTCTTCTAGGGCAGCCATTAGAATCTATAGTAACAGTTGATTGCAATTAAATGTACAGGTTTCTGATGTGCTATATGGTCTATACCAATTTTCAACGTCAAGGAGCTGTGGCAAACTTGACGGCTGGTGAAGTTCTGTGTGCTGATAGCACAAGAGACTACAGAGTCATCAGCGTATGGGATCACAAGACAGCGTCATCACATGGACCTGCCAAAATAGCTGTTAGCGTTCGAATCTACAAACTTCTTCTGGATTACATGGGAACTAAACAAAATTCAGATTTGGTCTTTTTTACTACTGCTGGAGAAAAGGTTACCCACATTTCATTAGAACTGGAAAAGCTTGGTGAAGCCTTTGGAAAGAAGTTTACCATAACTCCCACACTAAATCGCAAACAGATGGCAACCTCCATTGCAAAGATTGGATCAGACAAAGATGAAAGATCCACAGCAAGTCACATGACACACTCTTTGGAAGTGCATCCTAGTTCTTATCAACAATAATGGAGCTGAGCAGGCAGTTGACAGGTACAGAAAATAATTTGTGGTATTACTTGTGACAGTACATAACAAAATAAACAGTCGAGGTACCGAACAAACCCTGACTCAGATAAATTATTCACAAATGATCTGAACATAATCTATAGTTGTCTCACCTTTGATTTTTTTTGCCTGGTTCATAGATTCAAAAGACACCTTTTCTAGTCCACCTCTAAAGCACATGCAAAATTTCTCATTAATGCACACTCACGTAAAGATTAAAAATGCCTTTATTACCTTCATGGAAGTGATATGAAGCTTCAAATATCTAGGAAATAATAAAATAACACTTCACTAGAATATTTTAATCAGTACATCTTGGCTGTTTCGTTCAATATGAAATACATTGGTAATTTAATATGCTGATAAATTATTACTGCGTGGCATATGCATTTTATGTATTACGGTATCAATAGGATGGATATATTCTCATGATAGTATTTATTTAATTGTAGTTTTCTAGCATAATCTTCATTCTTTGCATCCTGTCATAGTTTGTAATTTTGTCTAGATATATTCGACTTCAGGAAATTGCAACACAAGATGAAGCTCTAGCTCCTGCTGCCAAGAAGAGGAAGTTATTTTCTCCTGAAGAAGATCTTGTGAAGTCTTACTTCAAGACAGATGAGAGAAGTACCAGTGCTAAGTGTTCTGAATGTGCAGCATTCTTAAGTGAAAAGCAGAGCGCTGATCTATTTCATAGTTGCCAACCGTCCCGATTTCGTCGGGACAGTCCCGATTTTTTGACTCCTGTCCCACTCATGTCCCGACTTTGACTTTTGACTTGCAGGGTTAAAGTGCACTCATATGACGTCATTATTTTATAGTCGCACGTGCAATATATTGTGGTAGTCTCAGAGAATTGGGAGTTGACGTTGTGCAAGTGCAATCTGTGTAGTTCTAGCTAGATATGGCTGAGGCTCACTGTGTGCCAGCAAAGAAGGCTAAAAGAACTTCCCACTTCAATCCTAAATGGATAGAAGAATTTCAAGGAATTGGCAGAAGTTCCAGAAGTAAGGTAGCTAGCTAATACATAAATATCTAGCAATAGTAACTTAGTGAGAAAAGTTACGACATAGGTAACATTTTTATTATTGTTCAGGTGAACTCTATGCACGGTGCACTATCTGTAATCATGACTTCAGCATTTCTCATGGGGGAAGGAATGATGTGCTGAAGCATGTGGGCAGGAAGAATCACCAAGATATGGCAAGAGGAGGTACATCATCCCAGAGTCTGCTATCATTCTGCAGTACTTCCTATAGTTCAATTGAGGCTGAGGCACGATGGGCGACCTTTGTTGCAAAGCACAACATTGCTTTTCTTGCCAGTGACCATGCAACTAAACTTTTTCATAATATGTGACAGTGCCTAGGAAAAGGGACCTTTTCCGTAACAAAGTGAAAAATGAGTTATTCATACCACTGTGTAGAGCACTTCTTATGGAGTGTTTTGATATCAAGTTTATAGGCAGGCGCTCCTTGGTTCACTAAATATACGAGCGGCAATCTGACCATTTTGAGCACAGTTATTTCGAGAAAACTGCAATTAAAACTTCTTATTCAATTTCTCGCGGAGTTAACGTTGAATTCCGTAATCTAACCGGAAGTCCGCGTTACGGGTTACGTAAGACTTACTTATGCTTGGAAAAAATGGTGGCGATCAGCTGAACGGCAGTAAGTTATAGTTGGGGCCTCCTACTTCATTGATGGGGGAGGCCTTACTCAGTTTAGACCCTACATTGTGTAAGAGTACTAGACAGGTATGTCTTTAAATAGCACTGGATGCGTATAGACATAATTTTGCAGGCCGTTTTGTGCTTTTTTTTTTTTTTTTTTCTGTTTCCAACAGTTTGATAGTTACAGTAAGTCATTGATACAGTCACTCTTTTAGAAATGATCAACTAGCTTGGTTTGTTAGTTCACTGGCTAGCTAAGTTTAGGATTATATTTGTCTTGCAGCCAGCTTGTTGCCTGTTTTGGAACAAATGAACAATAGGAATCTCTTTAAATCAATGAACAATAATGATGGACTTTCAAAATGTGTTGCCTTCTCTTGTTGTAGTGTGACAGAAGTCCTCATCATCACTGAAACCTTTGTCCTGTCAGAGACTTGCTGATTCTTCTATTGTCTTCACAAAAGTAGTCCCAGGAGTCTCCAGGTCTGCAGGCTCCAACTACAAGACTCCATAAATAGCAACATCAACCTATATAGCTTGATTATTCACATTTACTATTTCTATTCTGTTGCTCAATGCTAACAAAAACTTATAAGAATATTTACCCGCGATTATCCGAGGTAGGGGTAATTTGTTGCTGGGCAACAAATTGAATTCGCCCACGATTTTCAATTACTCGCGGGTTGGATTTCCGTGCACGCACGGAAGGTCATAAAAGGTGACTGTGTTTAAACAGGGCGCTCGGACCTTTAACAACGGTTTCAGCCACTCAAATTTGGTGTCGGTGTAGCTAAAGGGTAGGAGATACCTGTGGGCCAATAAAAAGAAAACCCAAAAAAAAATTTTTTTGTCGGTGTTTGGGCTCTACTGTACATTTTTGATGTTACGTAAAAGGTCCCTTTTCCTAGGCACTGTCACATATGTTTCCCGACTCTGAGATTGCGAAAAAGTTTTCGTGTGGTCGAACAAAGACTACTGCCATAATCAAAGAAGCATTAGCACCTCACTTTCTCAAGAAAGCAACAAATTGCATGTCCTATCCTTTCTCTTTAATGATGGATGAGTCTAATGACAAAAATAATAAGTCCTGCATTATTCTAGTGAGAGTGTTTGACTCAGATTTGCGAGATGTTGCAACAAGGTTCTTGGATATGCCAGTAGTTAACATTGGCAATGCAAGAAATTTGTTTGATGCATTGAAATCATCTTTAAATAATAACGGTTTGGACTTCTCAAAAACTATGGCATTTATGTCTGACACAACGAATGTATTAAAGGGAAACAGGTCAGGAGTACAGAAATTGATTAAGAATGAGCATCCCATCCTGTATGATGTTGGCTGTATCTGTCATTTGGCAGATCTTGTTGTAAAAGCTGGCATGCAGACTCTTCCTCTAAATATAGATGAGTTGTTTGTAGATATATTTTACTTCTTTCATCACAGCAGTAAGCGTAAGCAGCTATATGCTGATTTGTGGTGTTCCCTTTTTACTACTGAGCCAGAAGTGATACTAAAGCATTGCACTACACGTTGGCTGAGCTTACTTCGATGTGTAAACCGTTATATAAGCCAACTGGAAGGATTAAAATCCTTCTTTCGATCATCTGATGAAGGTTCAAGTAAAGTAGCTCACATACTTAAAAGACTTGAAAATCCAATGCTTAAGCCTCTGCTCTTTTTTCTCCAGTACATACTGCCTTCCATGGATAAATTCAATCGAGTTTTCCAGAAGTCTACGGAGAATACCACCTGTGAGCTTTACACAGAAATATGTAGACTCACAAGACTGTATGCTGCAAGTTTGCTAAAGCCAGAAACCATACTTTCTGTAGGTAATAACCTCCATCAACTTTGTTTAGACCGCCAAGGTCAATTGGATAATGAGAACCTCGGTATTGGCACTGAAACTTGGAAAGTGTTAGCAGAATTGGAAGAAGTGCATGACACGCGACCATTTTTTAATGCAGTGAGAGAGTTTTATGTGACGTCAATACAGAAAATGAAACAAAAATTTCCTTTTCATGACTCCTTGTTGAAAGACCTAGGAGTCCTTCAACCAGAGAAAACAGCTTCATATTCTGTTTCTACAGTTCTTGGCTTGGCCAAGCGGTTTCCACAACTTGGTCTAAGCGAAGCAGCATCCCTTGATCAATTGAGGGAAGAGTTTATGGACTTCCAACTCTCTCCGGCAGATCTTCCTTCACCAAGTGTGTATAAGGCTGCTGATTGCACAGAGAGGCCCAGAGTAGGAAGCTTCTGGTCTGCAGTTGAACGCATCAGGACACTAGATGGAAAAAGTAGATTTAGTAAATTATGCATGCTAATGTATGGCCTTTTATCAATACCCTGCTCAAATGCTGACTCAGAGAGGGGATTCTCCATGCTAAGGAAGATCCACACTGATCAGAGATCCAATCTGGATCAATCAACAGTCATTGCCCTAATGACAATAAAATATAATTGTGATGATTGTTGCCATGACATGACAATTGATAAAGAACTTTTATCACAGTGCAAGAAAGCCACCGTAAAATCACTTTCAAGCAATAAATAAATGCAATCTTTTTATGTGTATGTAGCTATCGATACCAAGTTCTTGATTATTATACGATTATTACTGGATTATGATAATAAACTGCTTACTGCCTGGGGTTCTTGAAATGGGCGTGGTTTTGGTGGGTGTGGTCTATGTCCCTACTTTCCATTTTAAAAAGTTGGCAACTATGCTATTTGTAGGGAGGACTGTCCAGAACATACAAGATAAAGTTAAAAATCTGATGAAACGCAAGCAGAAAAAGTAACTGGTGAACAGTTTTGAATGATCATATACAGTGATGTCACTAGATTTTTGTCAAATTGAAATATATTGAAAAACTGTATTTATCAAATTAAGTTATACACTCTAATAAGGAGAGCTAGGGACCGGGCACTGCCTGTAACTCAGATCTGAGAACAATTATATAGGAATTGTAATAACTTATTTATAACAGGGTGGGAGCTCAGCTGGGAAGATAATCCAGCTGCTATAAATTTACTGTACCATTTACACAAACCAGCAGCTGTAAGTTGACAATGTCTTCTAGGGCAGCCATGAGAGACACTTAGTTGTTGTCCTAATGTCTTCTAGGTCTGCCATGAGGGATATGTAATTGTCCAAATGTCTTCTAGATCTGCCATGAGGGATATGTAATTGTCCAAATGTCTTCCAGGGTAGCCATTAGAGATATTTGGTTGTCCAAATGTCTTCTAGGATCACCCATGAGGGATAGTTGATGGTGTTAGGTTTAACAGCGTGATATGAGTACAGTTGCAGTAGAGCTATGGATAAATAGCACTGAAGAAGTATGGTAAAAATAGCCATTTCATCTACAACTTATCTATTAATAGTTTGACTTCACATGCAATTATTTTAGGATCCCACTATGTTAAGTGGCAAATTTTGAATACACTGTACTAAAAGTGTCCATTGACAACCATAACCATATCTTAAATTAATCATGTGTTGAAAACTAGATTATTAACCTATACATTGTTGTCAATTCTTTGTTAATTATGTGAGTACACTAGTTATCAACACAGTTTACTGGCTGTCAATGGACTCCTTTCATGCTGAGAACGTGTTAATACCTTTATCTAATTCAAAATTTATCACCTTTGAATGTCATTTTTTCTTTTGCTACATATAGGACCTTTCCAAAAAGAGGATGGCTGAACCTTCTGCTAAGAGAGCAAAGAGAGAGTGTCCACTCTGTAGTAAATGGTATTTAAAGCTAACTGATCACTTAAAAAAGCAGCATAAATTAGACTCCAAGGAAGACAGAAAGCATTTAATGGATAAAGCTAAAGAAAAAATCCAGACTTGAGAGTTCAAAGTAAGTTCTATGTTTTTATAAATTCAGCACTTACTTATATTTTTTATATAAAGATACTCCTTTATGTATTTGATGTAGAGAGACTAGGAGAGCATGTAACAGAATACAAAAGACCTACAGGCAGAAAAAGCTATGTATGCCCATTTCTTCAGTGTAAAACTAAAACTTCTAGGTTGGCTGACCATCTGTCATCAACTCACAATTTAAAAGGAAAATCTTGGAAGTTGTTGAGACGTCGCCTTTTAAATATCTCGAAAGCCAAAGATGTGAGTGAAATTTATTTAGAAGAGGAAGAAATGCTGAGTCAGTTGCCTACTAAATTTGAAAAATTTGACAGTGACAGTATAAGCATAGATTATTTAAAACCTGATGGGGCTAGGGCTAGGGTTGGGGCTGGGGTTAGGGATGGGGCTAGAGGCAAATCTGGCCTTTTCCTTCCTAGCCTCTCCGAGGTCCGGACCGGCCCCACACCTTCTCTGGTTGGGGGCAGTTTCCTTCTGGCAATGGTTGCCATATCTTCTTTAGGTAGGTTAGTTAGAATAGAATTACAATTTAGGATAGTTAATTAGTAGTAGTATTAGGTAGAATTTAAGCTTGATAAGTTAATATAATTTTAAAATAGAGTAGAATAGTCTTTACAATACACCAATAGTGATGAGCACCGACGTTTCGACTTATAGTTCGTCTTTGTCAAGGTGAATGAATGATTTGAGGTGTGTATGGTGAATATATATCAAGCTAGAGCAGTTCTGATTGGTTGCTTGGAGGAAGGCGCAGAAGTTTTTGGCGCTGAGGGCGCTCGAGCATAGGTGAGAAGTGGTCCTTAATAGCATTGTTTATTGGAATATTTAGTTGCCATAGTTCGGGGGGTGTGGTCTCAATCCGTAGCGGATGTATTTGTTTATACCGGGTCGATCTCGTGATGGGTGTGGCCTCGTAGTATTCTTATTCGAATCTGCTGTTTAGGCCTCTTGGGAACACAGTGTCTAGGGTGTCGATCCAGTGCTTTTCTCTGGCGTCTAGTCGCTCTGTAGTCGTCTTCTCAAGGATAGAGAGCTTGATGTCTCTTCCGAAGACGTGAGAAGGTGAGTTCGTAAAATGTTTGTATACCGGCAGGTTCTTTTTAATTTTGAATGCTGCACGGTGGCCCGCTAGTCTTTGTGATAGTGATCTCTTTGTCTGTCCCACGTATTGGTTGCGTTTGTTGCATTTCTTACATTCAAGTAAGTAGATTACATTGTGTGTACTGCAGTTAGCATGTCTGGCAGTGCTGAATGACTTGAAATTGTGACTGGATGTGATTCTGATTTTCCTGGACATGATTGGGCAGCATTTGCAGCCAGGGATGCCGCAGCCAGCTGAATGCCCATCCAGGTTAGCAGTCATAGGTATGGTAATAGTGTCTGTGGACTTAGGGGGTCTGTACAGTCCTTTAGTTTGGCTCTCACAACTGGGCTAGGGCTAGGGTTGGGCTAGGGTTAGGGACTAGGAGACCTTGTGGGGTGGCTCTGTCCATGTCCCTAGCGGCTGATCCCTCGCCTGATAAAGCAGTAGCGTAGCTAGTGGTCTGTGACCTAGTTATTCTATTCTTAGCTGCCATCGAAATTGCGCGCAGTTCGACCTTGGCAATATAGTAATTAAAAGTTTTTTATCATAAATTCCAACGTTTCGGCTGTTGGGCCTTCATCAGGGAATGATAAAATATGAGTGATTGTAGTGTTATATGAGTGAGCTGGGGTGATTCTAGCAATTTGATTGGTCATAGTTTGCGCGCAGGAAGTCCTGGAAATCCTGTTGGTGTCTTCTTTCAGTCTTCTTTGGTTTGCCGGGTGGGGCCTGAGTGCTCATGTTTTCTGACAGGACTTGGATTTCCAGGTGAATTGGGTATTCTGTGGAGCTGTGGTTTAGCTTTTCTTGGTAATGTGACCCTGTACTTCTTTGGAGAGATTGTAGCAGTGGTCATTCATCTTAGACAGCTGATATAATTATGTAACAATAACAATGGTAGTTCATTGGTGCCTAGTTCAGGCTACCTAGTGGGATGATTTATTTTTCTGGATTAGATATTATTATCTTGGTCCTTGGGATGGCTGGACATATATTGATTTGTCTTTAGCCCTGGGGGTAGGCTAAATCAGTATAGATGTGCCTCCGGCCTTGGGATAGGCAAGGCATGCGTTAGTAAATTGGGTGAGACCATTAACCTGGGCCTTGGGGTGGGCCCCGGTATAGATGTGTCTTAGACCTTGGGATAGGTTAAGCTCAGCTGTGTCCTAGGCCTTGGGATTGGCTAGACATTGGGTGAGCCAGCTAGGTAATTATTATCTGGTTTGGGGGTGGGGCTAGGGCTAGGGCTAGGGCTAGGGCTAGAGATGTGTGTTAGGCCTTGGGATATGCTAGATATATATACTGATCTTGGGCCTTGGGATAGGTCCAGTGCTGTGTCTTGGGCCTTGGGATAGGCTGGACATGCATACATTAATTAGGTGAGATCATTATTTTGGGCTTGGGTTTGGGTCCTATATAGATGTGTCTTAGGCCTTGGTAGGCTAGACATGTATTAATTCATTGTACGTGTGAGCTAGGTGATTAATTACCCGGTTTGGGGGTGGAGCCTATATAGATGTGTGTTGGGCCTTGGGATAGGCTACAGGTATATATATTTTATTTTATCTTGGGCCTTGGAATAGGTCCAGTGCTGTGTCTTGGGCCTTGGGATAGGTTAGACATACACCAATTGGTTAGCTTATTTTGGGCTTTGGGTCAGACCCTACATAGATGTGTCTTAGGCCTAGGGATAGGCTAGACATATATTAATTAATTAATTAGGTGGGCCAGTTAGGTAATTAATTGCCTTGGTTTGGGGGTGGGCTCAAATATAGACATGTGTTGGGCCTTGGTATAGGTCCGATATGTATACTGTATCTTGGGACTTGGTCTAGTGCTGTGTCTTAGGCCTTGGGATAGGCTAGACTCACACTGATTAGTTTGGTATGATTATTATTCTGGGCTTGGGGTTGGGCCCTATATAGATGTGTCTTAGACCTTGGGATAGGCTAGACATGTATTGATAGATTGAGTGGGCCAGCTAGGTAGTTCATTACCTGGTTTAGGGGTGGGCCCGATATAGATGTGAATAGGCTAGATGTATACTGTATCTTGGGCCTTGGAATAGGTCCAGTGCTGTGTCTTAGTCCTTGGGGTAGGTAGACATACATTGATTAATTTGTGAGATTATTATTTTGGGTTGGGGGTTGGGCCCTATATAGATGTGTCTTAGGCCTTGGGATAGGCTAGACATATATTGGTTAATTGGGCTAGCCGTCTAGGTAATTTATTATCTTGGTTTGGGGGTGAGTCCAACGTAGATGTGTGTTGCCTTGGGATAGGCTAGACATATATTGATTGGTCCAGTTACTTCTGTTACTATGGGACCATTCAAATTATATATTGGGTAGTTTGGGTCTTGGGGTAGGTTAGATAGGTTTATTGTTATTTACGTTATTGCCAGATGCAGTAGGTGATAGGTGTCTGGATTAGGTTGTAACTAGCTTGTGTTGTTCTGTCTGAGGTGTTAATGAGCTACTTGGTCAGACTCTGCAAGTTGTAAGTGTTTCAGAGTAATATACATGGCGAGTTCAAGTAGTTTTTGTAGGTTTGTAGCTGGTGTGTATCCTTCAGAGTCTGTGAGTCAGATCTTAGTGGTAGAGTCTGATAGAGTCTATTAGAGTCTAATAGGAATGTGGTAGAGTCTGGTAGTCTGCTAGGGCCTGGTAGAGTTTGGTAGAGTCTGGTAGAGTTTGATAGAGTCTGGTAGAGTCTTAATTAATTTATAATGGAATTCCAATTTGATAGTTCACACCTTTCAGTTATGTGGTGGTAGGATATGGTGTAGGGGTTATTTAAAGCTGCTGAGTAAGTTGTATATATTGAGTAGTTTGGGTCTTGGGGTAGGTGAGATGAGTCTATTATTATTTGTGCAGGGGTTATTTACAGCTGCTGTAGGTGATGAGTTAGCTTGTATTGTTCTATCTGAGGTGTTAATGAGCTGCTTGGTCAGACTCTGCAAGTTGTTGTAATATATTATTTGGTCCTGTTGGGCTAGTGCTGGGGTTGGGGCTATGGCTGGAGTGCCTTCTCTAGTACTCATTCTAGTCTCCATGCCCTTGCGGGTTGGCCCCACGCCTGTGGCTGCATCTTTGTAAGACGGCTTGTGTGTAGGTAGTAGCTCTTTTAGATCCTTGTAGGTCTTCTTAGGAGGCTTATATTCAACGGACATTGTCACTTAAATCTATTTAAATTTTAATTTTAAAACTACCGACGTTTCGACTTTATTGACAAGTCTTAATCATGGTAAGTGACATAAAAATGATAGCGTGGTGATTTAAATATGAATGTTGGGGTGATTCTATTGGTCCGTTGAATGAGCATGCGTGATAATAGTGTTAATTTGAGTGGGTGTTGAAGTTCTGCTTGTCGTAGCGTCTTCCTTTCCAGCCGCTCTTCTTAATTGGATAGGCGCGAACTGGCGTGAATTAGCGATAATGAGTCGGTGAATAGAGGTTAATTGAGTAGGGATGCTAGAGTGCAGTGGAGTTGAGTTCTGGCTCAGTATGACTTCTAGTAAGGTTAGTGTTGTTGTCTGTGAAGTATATTCTTCATTACTCATATCTACTATTGAGTCCTTTAGGGTAGACTGTCTGTAGTGTGTTAATCCAGTGTCTTTCTCTTGAGTCTAATTGATTAACAGTAGTTTTTTCTAGAATGGTGACTCTGATATCCTTCTCAAAGGTATGGTTAGGTGAATTAATGAAGTGTTTGTAGAGTGGAAGGTTAGTTTTGATTCTGCTAGCTGCTCTGTGGCCTGCTATTCTATGGGATATGTTTCTTTTGGTTTGTCCTACATACTGGTTTCTGTTAGGACATTTGTGACACTCCAATAGATATACCACTGCGCTGGTGTTGCAGTTGGTATGTTTGGGGGTATAGAATGACTTGTAGTTTGAGTTAGATGATATTTTTATTTTTCTAGACATGACTGAACAGCATTTGCAGCCTGGGGTGGCGCATCCTGCTGAACATCCATCTAGATTAGGTGTAGTAGGGATTGCAATAGGTTCTTTGGATTGTGGTGGGTCTTCTACATGTTTTACTTTGGCTCTTACAAGTTTTTTTCTTATATTTTTAGTTTTTTTAAGACTCAAACATGGCTTTGGTATGCTTTCATCATTTTCACTCAGTTTTAGTGATTCTCTTATAGTTTTGATGTCTAGGTCTGGGGTGTATTCCATAATTAAGAATGTATCATAGGGGCAGTCTTCTTTAGATTTGCCTAATAAAATCTCCCGTCTTTTTTCGAATGGTACGGTGGCTTGGACCCTTTTGATTAGGTGAGGTGGATATCCTCTATCTTTAAATGCTTGGTACATTTTATGTTGTATTATGTTGTATTCATCTCTATCTGAACAGGCTCTTAGAAGTCTGGTTAATTCTCCTTTAATTAGGCTAGAGAATGTGTTTTTAGGGTGTGCTGAGGTGTAATGTAGATATTGAAATTTATTGGTTTTTTTAAAGAAAGGCTTAATGTCTAATGTTTTCAAATGTTTGTATCTTTGACCTTTATATATGGTTAGGTCTAAAAAGTCTATGCTGGAGTTTGAGCATTCATAAGTGAATTTGATGGTTGGGTGAGCTTGGTTAAGGTACTCTATGAATTTTTTCACCTCATTAGAGTTACCTGGCCATATGCATAGTATGTCATCAATGTATCTCTTCCAGAGAGCTGGTTTTATAGTATAGTCATTTAGTAGTTTGGTTTCAAGTTCAGCCATGAATGTGTTAGCATAGGCTGGGGCCATTTTTGTGCCCATTGCTGTACCTTGGACTTGGTGGAACATCTCACCAGCAAATTGAAAGTAATTCTTAGTGAGCACTATATTGAGGAGGTCTTTCATAGTGCCAGCTGGTATAGCTACCTCTTCAGAGTTTGGGTTGTTGTGGTATAGTCTGTTGATTACTGATTCTATTCCTTCTTTGTGAGGAATGTTTAGGTACAGTGACTTAACGTCAATTGTGACTAAAGTGCAGTTGGGTGGGATTGTTATGTATTCTATAATGTTAATCATGTGGCCACTGTCTCTTATGTATGAGTCTATGAGTGGTACATGTGGTTGTAGGTGGATATCTATTAATTGTGACACTTTCTCTGTGGGGCCTCCTAGCCCTAGCCCTAGCCCCCCTAGCCCTAGCCCTAGCCCTAGGGCTAGGGCTAGGGCTAGGGCTGGGGCTGGGGCTTTGGGCTGTTGCTGGGCATTCTGTTTAGGCTGAACCAGCGACTCCACGCCTAACACACTCATGTATGTTGGCTTTTTACTTCTAGTTTGTACTCCTCTATTCATATTGACTATAACTAACTAAGTTGTACCTCTATCTTATCTAAAAGTTTTTAAATATCATACGACGTTTCGGCAACCAATGTGCCTTCTTCAGGAATGATTTACAAAACTAAGATGGAGTGAGGTACATGAGGTGTTTTTATAGGGCCAGAAATGATGGGTGGTTCAGTGATGAATAGATGAGTACAGTTGTAAATTAAAGTGGGATGTAGTTGAATATGATGAATGGGCATGACTGGGAGTGTTGATTCTTTGTAGGTTGTATGCATCTGGATGGTTTAGACTTGCTGTTTAGTAGTGGGTGGGGCTACTTGCTTGAGTGACATCATCAGTTCCTTGCATATTGTTTGCACTTTGCAGTAATTGAGCTAATTGTTCAGTAGTGGGTGGGGCTGCTTGCTTGCATTGCAGAGAGTTTCATTAGCTGTTTAGTAGTGGGTGGGGCTACTTGCTTGGGGGGGCTAGGGCTAGGGGCTAGGGCTATGGGGCTAGGGCTAGGGGCTAGGGCTAGCTAGGGCTAGGGTTGGGGCTGGGGTTGGGGCTGTGGGCAGAGGTAAGGCGATCCTCTTTGTCTTTGGCACAGGTGGCTCCACGCCTAATGGATTGAGGTAGGATACTACCTCCTTCGATCTGTTTCGTGTCTGCATCTTAACTAAGTAGCGACCGGGCTCCAAATAAGTTTATTTTAATAATTTCTACAACCAACGTTTCGGCCTTGTGTCAGCCTTCTTCAGGGTTGAAATGAATGGAATGAGGAGCGCGTGGTGATTTATGACAGTACATGAGGTGGTATCTGATTGGTCCGGTCTGAAAGTGTGAAAATTTGAATGGGTGATAATATCGTTCTTTGTCTTGGTCGGTCTTTTTAAATTGAAGTGCGCGTAGTTGCTTCAGTAGGTTGGGGGGAGGGGCTGGTTTCCATGCAGACTTCTCCGTGGTTAATTGTGAAGTGTTAATTGACTTTAATTTTCGTAGGGTAAGGGTCTTCGTGCTAGAATTAATTAAAGAAGAAAGCAGAATTTGTTACAGTACAAGTTGTTACCTTTCTGGCTGAGTGGAGGTGCTCTATTCATATCTGCTATTGAGTCCCTTTGGGTAGACTGTTTCTAGAGTGTTTATCCAGTGTCCTTCTCTTCTGGTGAGTTCTTCTGTAGTAGTTTTCTCTAGTATAGTGATTCTAATGTCTCTCTCAAATGAATGATTAGGTAAAGTGAGAAAATGTTTATATATAGGTAGACTAGGCTTTGCTTTGATAGCTGCTCTATGTCCACTGAGTCTTATATTCATACATCTCTGTGTTTGTCCCACATACTGATTCCTTTTGTTACATTTAGTGCATTCCATAAGGTATATGACATTCTTGGTGTTGCAGTTAGTATGCTTAGGTACAGGGTAGCTTTTGTTATTGAATGTTGAGGCTACTCTTTGTTTCCTTGACATAACTTTACAGCATTTGCAGTTGGGATTATTGCAACCAGCTGAGTGGCCATTCATGTCTGGAGTAATGGGGATTGTGATTGGTTTAGTTGACTTAACAGGTTCTGTGCAGTTTTTGATTTTGGCTCTCACCAAGTGTTGAGTTAGATTCTTTTTCTTTTTTAGGCTAAGGCATGGTTTAGGAATATGCTGTTCTTCCTCTGGTCTTGGTCTCAGTATTGATCTTAGTGTGCCTATATCTAGATCTTGTGTGTATTCCAGTACTAGAAATGTTTCGTAATTACTTTCTGACTGTTTCGTATTGTTGAGTATGTTAGTCCTTTCGCTGTGAGGCATTGAGTTTAGTGTCTGTCTAAGTAGGTAGTCTGGATAACCTCTACTTCTGAATTCAGTGTACAGCTTTTGTTGTACTAAGGTGTATTCATTTATATCAGAGCATGCTCTAAGTAATCTTGTTAGTTCTCCTTTGATTAGGCTTCTGAATGTTTGTCTGGGGTGGGCTGAGTGGAATTGTAAGTATTGAAATTTGTTAGTTTTTTTGAAAAATGGCTTAATGTCAAGTATTCTTTTGTCTCTGTATCGTTTTCCTTTGTATAATGTAATGTCTAAGAAATCTACGCTGCTTTGTGAGCTTTCATGAGTAAATTTTATGGTTGGGTGTGACGTATTTAAATAGGACATGAACTGTTTTAGTTCTGATTGCGTTCCCGGCCAGATACAAAGTATATCATCTATGTATCTTTTCCATAGCAGTGGTGCTTTGTGGTAATTTTGTAATAGTGTTTCTTCTAGCTCTGCCATAAAGATATTGGCATATGCTGGTGCCATTTTAGTTCCCATGGCAGTACCTTGTATTTGGTGGAACATGGCGTCATTGAATTGAAAGTAATTGTGCGTTAGAACTATTTTTAGCAAGTCTGACATTGTGTTAGGTGGAATTTTTACTGTGTCTGTGTTTATATTTTTATAGTAAAGTCTGTTTAGGACTGCTTTTATTCCTTCATTGTGCGGTATGTTAAGGTAGAGTGCTTTTACATCTATTGTGACAAGTAAGCAATTAGGAGGGATAGTTAGTTTTTCTAAGATATTTATAAGTTGTCCACTGTCTCTGGTGTAAGATTCTATCTCTGGTACGTGTGGTTGTAAGTGGTGGTCTAGCAATTGTGAAATTTTTTCTGTGGGTCCTCCACATCCACTCACTATTGGTCTGACTGATATCGGATTTTTGTGGATTTTCTTGAGGAAGTATAATTGTTGCGTTCTAGGCATATTGTGATTAAAGCTCAGAAATTCCTTAGTTGTTGTGTCTATAATTCCTTTTTTGTGCATGTAGTGTACATATTTATTAATTGCTTCTGCCAGTGGGGTTGTGGGGTCTTCTTCAATTGTTTCATATATAGAGTCATCTGAGAGGTGATCTAAGCCATCTTTTATGTATTTTTCTGTATCTTCTAATACTATGCCAGATCCTTTGTCTGCTTGTTTTATGATGAGTGTTGGGTCTGACTTTAGAGTTCTTAGAGCTAGTTTTTCCTCTTTAGTTAGGTTTTTCTCAAAATGCTTTGGTGTGATATTTGATAAATCATTTTCTATACGTTGCAGGGCTAGGGCTAGGGCTAGGGCTAGGGCTAGGGCTAGGGCTAGGCTAGGGCTAAGGGCTAGGGCTAGGGCTAGGGCTAGGGCTAGGGCTAGGGCTAGGGCTAGGGCTAGTGCTGGGGCTGGGCTAGGGTTAGGGAAGTTCTGGTTCCTACTTGGTCCTGGCTGAGCTGGTCCCACGCCTTCACTTGAATTGTCTTTGTGGTATCTGTAATCTCTCCCATTTCTGAGCTGAGACATCATAGTTAGCTATTTGGTTCGCGCACCAATTCTATAAGTTTAAAAGTTAAATTCTGATATCACTGGTTACCAACGTTTCGGCTAGGTATTAGCCTTCTTCAAGGTGTAGGTGATTATGAGAATGAGGTGCGCGTGGTGAGTTTATACTGACTAGTTAGGATGAATCTGATAGGTCCATGATGATGTAAGTGTTAGTTCACAGCGCTGCTCGAGCATAGGTGTGAGCCAGCGTGTTCTTCTTCTTTACGATGCTGATCTTTGTTTACTTCCTGTGTGGGTGTGGTCTCGATCTATTGACTGTTGCCATGGCGACAGGAGCTACTTCCAATTAGCGCTCGCTGTTTATATTAGCTTGATTGCTGTTAATGGCTGTCTGTCTTTGCAGTGAGCTGCTGTCACTCATATCTGCTGTTGAGTCCTTTGGGGAACACTGTGTCTAGAGTGTTTATCCAGTGTCTTTCCCTGGCATCTAGTTGTTCTGTAGTAGATTTTTCTAGTATTGATATTCTGATATCTCTTTCAAAGGAGTGTTCAGGTGAGTTAGTAAAGTGTTTGTACAGTGGTAGGTTGTGTTTAACTCTACTAGCTGCTCTGTGGCCTGCTAGTCTTTGTGAAAGTGTCCTCCTAGTCTGTCCCACATACTGGTTTCTTGTTTTGCATTTGTTGCATTCTAGTAGGTATATTACATTGCTAGTGTTGCAGTTGGCATGTTTAGGTGTCCAGAATGATTTGTAATTGTAAGTAGATGTTATTCTGAGTTTCCTAGACATGGCTGTACAGCATTTGCAGTTGGGGAGACCGCAACCAGCTGAGCTTCCGTCTAGGCTAGGGGTTATTGGAATGATGACTGGAGTCATTGATACAGGTGGGTTAGTACAGTTCTTTAGTTTAGCTCTTACTAGTAGCTTACTTAAATTCTTAGGTATTTTCATGCTAAGACATGCTTTGGGTATGTGTTCATTCTCTGCAGTTGTAGGTTTTAGACTTGTTTGTAGGGATTTGGTATCTAGATCTGGCGTGTATTCCACCACCAGGAATGTGTCAAATGGGCAGGGCCCTCTGTCTGTTTGTAATAGGGTTTGTGGTCTATTTTCGTAAGGTACCGATTCTCTCACTGACTTAATTAGGCTGGGGGGGTAGTTTCTCTCTCTAAATGCTTGGCATATCTTGTCTGTTGTCTTTATGTATTCCTCTTTGTTGGAGCAAGCTCTGAGTAGTCTCGTTAGCTCTCCTTTAAGTAGGCTAGAGAATATTCTTTTGGGATGGGCTGAGGAGTATTGTAGGTACTGGAATTTGTTAGTTTTCTTGAAGTAAGGTTTAATGTCAAGTATGTTATTGTCACCGTATCTTTCACCCTTGTAGATGGTGAGGTCTAGAAAGTCTACCGTGTGCTGTGAGCAGTCATAGGTGAATTTGATGGTATGGTGGCTTTCATTTAGATAATCTACAAATCTGGAGAAGTCTTCCTGACTACCTGGCCAGATACAGAGTACGTCATCTATATATCTTTTCCATAGGATTGGTTTTGTATGGTAATTGTCTAGTAGTCTGTCTTCCAGTTCTGCCATAAATATATTGGCATACGCTGGAGCCATCTTAGTGCCCATTGCCGTACCTTGTATTTGGTGGTACATTTGGTCAGCAAACTGGAAGTAGTTTTTAGTAAGCACTATACTTAGTAGATCTTTCATGGTCCCTGGGGGTATGGTAACTGAGTCTGGGTCTTCATTTTTTCTGTATAGTGTGTTCAGTACGGCTTGAATGCCTTCATCGTGTGGTATGTTTAGGTACAGTGCTTTCACATCTATTGTTGCTATAGTGCAATTGGGAGGTATTGGTGTATTCTCTATAATGTTTATCATGTGTCCACTGTCCTTGGGGCTAGGGCTAGGGCTAGGGCTAGGGCTAGGGCTAGGGCTAGGGTTGGGCTAGGGCTAGGGCTAGGGCTAGGGTTGGGCTAGGGTTAGGGACTAGGAGACCTTGTGGGATGGCTCTGTCCATGTCCCTAGCGGCTGATCCCTCGCCTGATAGAGCATTAGTATAGCTATTGGTCATAGACCTAGTTAATCTATCGTTAGCTGCCATCGAAGTTGCGCGCATCGACCTTGGCAATAATAATTTAAAAGTTATTTATCATCAATTCCAACGTTTCGGCTGTTGGGCCTTCATCAGGGAATGATAAAATATGAGTGATTGTAGTGTTATATGAGTGAGCTGGGGTGATTCTAGCAATTTGATTGGTCATAGTTTGCGCGCAGGAAGTCCTGGAAATCCTGTTGGTGTCTTCTTTCAGTCTTCTTTGGTTTGCCAGGTGGGGCCTGAGTGCTCATGTTTTCTGACAGGACTTGGATTTCCAGGTGAATTGGGTACTCTGTGGAGCTGTGGTTTAGCTTTTCATGGTAATGTGACCCTGTACTTCTTTGGAGAGATTGTAGCAGTGGTCATTCATCTTAGACAGCTGATATAATTATGCAACAATAACAATGGTAGTTCATTGGTGCCTAGTTCAGGCTACCTAGTGGGTTGATTTATTTTTTCTGGATTAGATATTTATTGTCTTGGTCCTTGGGATGGCTGGACATATATTGATTTGTCTTTAGCCCTGGGGGTAGGCTGAATCAGTATAGATGTGCCTCCGGCCTTGGGATAGGCAAGGCATGCGTTAGTAAATTGGGTGAGACCATTAACCTGGGCCTTGGGGTGGGCCCCGGTATAGATGTGTCTTGGACCTTGGGATAGGTTAAGCTCAGATGTGTCCTAGGCCTTGGGATTGGCTAGACATTGGGTGAGCCAGCTAGGTGATTATTATCTGGTTTGGGGGTGGGGCTAGGGCTAGGGCTAGGGCTAGGGCTAGAGATGTGTGTTAGGCCTTGGGATATGCTAGATATATATACTGATCTTGGGCCTTGGGATAGGCTGGACATGCATACATTGATTAGGTGAGATCATTATTTTGGGCTTGGGTTTGGGTCCTATATAGATGTGTCTTAGGCCTTGGTAGGCTAGACATATATTAATTCATTGTGTGAGCTAGGTAATTAATTACCCGGTTTGGGGGTGGAGCCTATATAGATGTGTGTTGGGCCTTGGGATAGGCTACAGGTATATATATATTTTTTATTTTATCTTGGGCCTTGGAATAGGTCCAGTGCTGTGTCTTGGGCCTTGGGATAGGTTAGACATACACCAATTGGTTAGCTTATTTTGGGCTTGGGGTCAGACCCTACATAGATGTGTCTTAGGCCTAGGGATAGGCTAGACATATATTAATTAATTAATTAGGTGGGCCAGTTAGGTAATTAATTGCCTTGGTTTGGGGGTGGGCTCAAATATAGACATGTGTTGGGCCTTGGTATAGGTCCGATATGTGTACTGTATCTTGGGACTTGGGGGTCCAGTGCTGTGTCTTAGGCCTTGGGATAGGCTAGACTCACACTGATTAGTTTGGTGTGATTATTATTCTGGGCTTGGGGTTGGGCCCTATATAGATATGTCTTAGACCTTGGGATAGGCTAGACATGTATTGATAGATTGAGTGGGCCAGCTAGGTAGTTCATTACCTGGTTTAGGGGTGGGCCCGGTATAGATGTGAATAGGCTAGATGTATACTGTATCTTGGGCCTTGGAATAGGTCCAGTGCTGTGTCTTAGTCCTTGGGGTAGGTAGACATACATTGATTAATTTGTGAGATTATTATTTTGGGCTGGGGGTTGGGCCCTATATAGATGTGTCTTAGACCTTGGGATAGGCTAGACATATATTGGTTAATTGGGCTAGCCGTCTAGGTAATTTCTTATCTTGGTTTGGGGGTGAGTCCAACCTAGATGTGTGTTGCCTTGGGATAGGCATATATTGATTGGTCCAGTTACTTCTGTTACTATGGGACCATTCAAATTATATATTGGGTAGTTTGGGTCTTGGGGTAGGTTAGATAGGTTTATTGTTATTTACGTTATTGCCAGATGCAGTAGGTGATAGGTGTCTGGATTAGGTTGTAACTAGCTTGTGTTGTTCTATCTGAGGTGTTAATGAGCTACTTGGTCAGACTCTGCAAGTTGTAAGTGTTTCAGAGTACTATACATAGCGAGTTCAAGTAGTTTTTGTAGGTTTGTAGCTGGTGTGTATCCTTCAGAGTCTGTGAGTCAGATCTTAGTGGTAGAGTCTGATAGAGTCTGTTAGAGTCTAATAGGAATGTGGTAGAGTCTGGTAGTCTACTAGGGCCTGGTAGAGTTTGGTAGAGTCTGGTAGAGTTTGATAGAGTCTGGTAGAGTCTTAATTAATTTATAATGGAATTCCAATTTGATAGTTCACACCTTTCAGTTATGTGGTGGTAGGATATGGTGTGGGGGTTATTTAAAGCTGCTGAGTAAGTGGTATATATTGAGTAGTTTGGGTCTTGGGGTAGGTGAGATGAGTCTATTATTATTTGTGCAAGGTTTATTTACAGCTGCAGTAGGTGATAAGAGTCTGAATTAGGTTGTAACTAGCTTGTATTGTTCTATCTGAGGTGTTAATGAGCTGCTTGGTCAGACTCTGCAAGTTGCTGTAATATATTATTTGGTCCTGTTGGGTTAGACTCACATTTGTTAGGTCAGACTGTACTCTTGGGCTTGGGAGTAGGCCCAGTGTAGGTATATATTGGGCACTGAGATGGGTTAGATATGTGTTAGTTAGGTGGAGGATAGTCATGTTTGGCTTTTGGATAGGCCTATTAAGCTCAGGCTCTGGGATAGGTTAGATAAGCATTGTTTAGGTAAGGTCCAGATTACCTGTGTCTTGGGCCTAGGGATAGGCTAGACGCACAAGTTATATGTGACCATTTATCTTGGGCTTTAGGGTGGGCCCAAGTTTGAATGTGTCATAGGCCTTGGGGTAGGACATGTGTTGATTAGGTGGGGCTGTTGTGTTGGACTTTCTGGTAGGTCCCGTATGGGTGCGTCAGGCCCTGGGATGGGCTAGACTTTACGGGCCTTGGGACTGGCCACTCTAGTGTTTTAGGTCTAGGTAATATATATAGTGAGTGTTTAAGTAGTTTTTTATAAAATTGTAGGGGTTATTTAGGGCTGCTATAAGTGATAAGTGTCCTGAATGAGGTTGTGACCGGATTTGCATTGTTCTGTCTGGGTGTTAACGAGCTGTTTGGTCAGGCTCTGCAAGTTATTCAAATCTGCTGTTTAATCCTTTTGGATATACTGTTTCAAGTGTATTAATCCAATGTTTTTCTCTGTTGTCTAGGTGCTCTTGTGTTGTCATTTCTAAAATGGTTACTTTGGTGTCTCTTACGAAATCATGGTTGGGTGAGTTAGCAAAGTGTTTGTATAGGGGTAGGTTAGTTTTAAATCTCCTCGCGGTTCTGTGTCCTGCCAATCTTCTGGTCATAGTCCTCTGCGTTTGACCTACATATTGATTTCTTTTGTTGCATTTGGTACACTCTATCAAGTATATTATGTTTTGTGAGTGGCAGTTGGTATTTGTAGGGGTTGGGAATGCCTTGCCATTGTAAGTGGATATTATTCTGTATTTTCTGGACATGGCTTTGCAGCATTTGCAGTTGGGGGTGCCACATCCACCAGAGTTACCTGTTAGTTCTGGGGTTGTGTATATAGTGATTTTATCTTTAGACTGTGGGGGGTCATTGTCATTTTTCAGTTTGGCTCTGACTAGTTTTTTACCTATTGTATTGGATCTTTTAAGGCTGAGACATGGCTTCGGTATGTGGTCTTTTTCAGTTATTGTTGGTTTGAGGGTAGACCTGATTGAGTTGATGTCCAGGTCAGGGGTATATTGAATAATTAGAAATGTGTCATATTGGCATTGTTGTTTGGTTGTTTGTTGTATTATGTTGGGTCTGTTTGTAAATGGTACTGAGTTTTCCATTTTATTGATGAGACTCTCTGGATAGCCTCTGTCTCTAAATGCCTGATGCATTTTTTTAATTACTTGTTTGTAGTCTTTTTCATTTGAGCATGCTCTGAGTAGTCTGGTTAGTTCCCCTTTGATTAAGCTGCTAAATGTCCTCTTTGGGTGGGCTGACGAGTATTCTAAGTATTGGAATTTATTTGTTTTCTTGAAGAACGGTTTGATGTCGAGTATTTTGTGTGTTTTGTATCTTTCTCCCCTGTAGAGTGTTAGGTCTAGGAAATCTATTGAGGTGTCCGAGCATTCATAGGTGAATTTGATTGTTGGGTGGGCTTCATTAAGAAAGTCTATGAATCTTTTAAGGTCCTCTGGGGGGCCTGGCCAGACACAGAATACGTCGTCAATGTAGCGTTTCCATATTAGTGGTTTAGTGGGATAGCTATTTAACAGTTTCTCTTCCAGTTCTGCCATAAATAGGTTTGCATATGCTGGTGCCATCTTTGTGCCCATGGCCGTTCCTTGTATTTGGTGATACATTTGGTCCACAAATTGGAAATAGTTTTTTGTTAAGACGATTTTCAGTAAGTCACTCATAGTGCCTGGGGGGAGTGGTACCTCCAGAGCTAGTGGGTTTTTCTTATAGAGTCTGTTGGTTACTGCTTCTATTCCTTCTTTATGTGGGATGTTCAGGTACAGTGCTTTGACGTCAATGGTGGCAAGCGTGCAGTTTGTTGGTATTTCAGTTTGTTCTAGTATTTTTATGATGTGGCCACTGTCTTTCACGTAAGAGTTGATTGTCGGTACCAGTGGTTGTAGGTGCATGTCTATGAATTGGGATATTTTTTCTGTCGGTCCTCCGCATCCACTGACTATGGGTCTGACTGCGATTGGGTTTTTGTGTATCTTTTTAAGGAAATACAGTTGTTGTGTTCTGGGCATGTTATTTTCTTTGAAGGTTAAGTAGTTTTTTGTGGTGTCGTCTATAATTCCTTTGCTGTGCATTCTGATCACATATTCATTAATGCCCTCTGCTAGGGGCAGTGTTGGGTCAGAATCTGTTTTCTCGTATATATCTTCGTCTGATAGGTGTTGGAGGCCGGGCTAGGGCTAGGGCTAGGGCTAGGGCTAGGGCTAGGGTTGGGCTAGGGTTAGGGACTAGGGAACCTTGTGGGTTGGTTCTATCCATGTCCCTGGCGGCTGATCCCTCGCCTGATAAAGCTGTGGCGTAGCTGGTAGTGTTGGTCTTAGACCTAGTAACTCTATTGTTCGCTGTCAACATTGCGCGCTGTTCGACCAGTGTCAATAGTAATAGTTAAATATATATCACGTTCCAACGTTTCGGCTGGTGGGCCTTCATCAGGGAATGATAAAATATGGGTGATTGTAGTGTTATATGAGTGAGCTGGGGTGATTCTAGCTATTTGATTGGTCATAGTTTGCGCGCAGGAAGTCCTGGAAATCCTGTTGGTGTCTTCTTTCAGTCTTCTTTGGTTTGCCGGGTGGGCCTGAGTGCTCATGTTTTCTGACAGGGCTTGGGTTTCCAGGTGAATTGTGTCTTCTGTGGAGCTGTGGTATAGCTTTTCATGGTAGATGTGACCTTGTACTTCAATGGTGGGAGTGCAGCAGTGGTCATACATCTTTGACAGCTGATATAATTATGTAACAATAGCAGTGGTAGTTCACTGAAGCCTAATGGTAGTTCATTGGTGCCTAAGTTCAGGCTACCTTAGTGGGGTGCTTGGCTTTTCTGGGTTAGATATTATTGTCTTGGTTGGACATATATTGATTTGTCTTTAGCCCTGGGGTAGGCTGAATCAGTGTAGCTGTGCCTCAGGCCTTGTGATAGGCAAGGCATGCATTGATAAATTGGGTGAGACCATTAACCTGGGCCGTGGGGTGGGCCCCGGTGTAAATGTGTCTTAGGCCTTGGGATAGGTTAGGCTCAGATGTGTCCTAGGCCTTGGGATTGGCTGGACATGTATTAATTAATTGAGTGAGCCAGCTAGGTAATTATTACCTGGTTTGGGGGTGGGACCAATATAGATGTGTGTTAGGCCTTGGGATAGGCCAGATATATATACTGGTTTGGGCCTTGGAGTAGGTCCAGTGTTGTGTCTTAGGCCTTGGGATAGGCTAGACATACATTACTTAATTAGGTGGGATCATTATTTTGGGCTTGGGTTTGGGTCCTATATAGATGTGTCTTAGGCCTTGGGATAGGCTAGACATGTATTAATTAATGTGTGAGCTAAGTAATCAATTACCTGGTTAGGGGGTGGGGCCAATATAGATGTGTGTTGGGCCTTGGAGTAGGCTGGGTATATATATTATTATGTCTTGGGCCTTGGAATAGGTCCAGTGCTGTGTCTTAGGCCTTGGGGTGGGCTAGACTTACACTGATTAATTTGGTGGGATTATTATTTTGGGCTTGGGGTAGGGCCCTATATAGATGTGTCTTAGACCTTGGGATAGGCTAGACATGTATTGATAGGTTGAGTGAGCCAGCTAGGTAGTTCATTACTTGGTTTAGGGGTGGGCCCAATATAGCTGTGAATAGGCTAGATATATACTGTGTCTTGGGCCTTGGGATAGGTCCAGTGCTGTGTCTTAGTCCTTGGGATAGGGTAGACATACACTAATTAATTTGTGAGATTATTATTTTGGGCTTGGGGTTGGGCCCTATATAGATGTGTCTTAGACCTTGGGATAGGCTAGACATGTATTGATAGGTTGAGTGAGCCAGCTAGGTAATTCATTACTTGGTTTAGGGGTGGGCCCAATATAGCTGTGAATAGGCTAGATATATACTGTGTCTTGGGCCTTGGGATAGGTCCAGTGCTGTGTCTTAGTCCTTGGGATAGGGTAGACATACACTAATTAATTTGTGAGATTATTATTTTGGGCTTGGGGTTGGGCCCTATATAGATGTGTCTTAAACCTTGGGATAGGCTAGACATATATTGGTTAATTGGTCTAGGGCTAGGGCTAGGGCTAGGGCTAGGGCTAGGGGTTGGGCCCTATATAGATGTGTCTTAAACCTTGGGATAGGCTGGACATATATTGGTTAATTGGGCTAGCCATCTAGGTAATTTATTATCTTGTTTTGGGGGTGAGTCCAATGTAGATGTGTGTTAGGCCTTGGGATAGGCTAGTCATATATTGATTAGTCCAGTTACTTCTGTTATTATGGGACCACTCTTGCGTTCTAGGTCTGGCCAAGTTATATGTTGAGTAGTTAGGGTCTTGGGGTAGGTTAGATAAGTTTATTGTTATTTTTGCAAAGGTTATTGCCAGATGCAGTAGGTGATAAGTGTCTGGATTAGGTTGTAACCAGCTTGTATTGTTCTATCTGAGGTGTTAGTGAGCTAATTGGTCAGATTCTGCAAGTTGTAAGTGTTTCAGAGTAATATACATAGTGGGCATTCAAGTAGTTTTTGTAAGTTTGTAGCTGGTGTATATTCTTTAGAGTCTGTGAGTCAGATCTTAGTGGTAGAGTCTGATAGAGTCTACTAGAGTCTAGTAGGAATGTGGTAGAGTCTGGTAGTCTGTTAGGGCCTGGTAGAGTCTGGTAGAGTTTGATAGAGTCTGGTAGAGTCTTAATTATATTATAATGGAATTACCATTTCATTGTTCACACTTTTCAGTTATGCTGTAGGATGTGGTGTAGGGGTTATTTAGAGCTGCTGAGTAAGTGGTATATATTGAGTAGTTTGGGTCTTGGGGTAGGTTAGATGAATATTATTATTTGTGCAAGGGTTATTTACAGCTGCAGTAGGTGATAATTGTCTGAATTAGGTTGTAGCCAGCTTGTATTGTTCTATCTGAGGTGTTTGAGCTGCTTGGTCAGACTCTGTAAGTTGCTGTAATATATTATTTGGTCCTGTTGGGTTAGACTCACATTTGTTAGGTCAGACTGTACTCTTGGGCTTGGGAGTAGGTCCAGTGTAGGTAGTCTATATTGGGCACTGAGATGGGTTAGATATGTGTTAGTTAGGTGGAGGATAGTCATGTTGGGCCTTTGGATAGGCCTATTGAGCTCTGGCTCTGGGGCAGGTTAGATAAACATTGTTTATGTACTGTCCAGATTACCTGTGTCTTGGGCCCAGGGATAGGTTAGACACAAAAGTTATATGTGACCATTTGTCTTGGGCTTTAGGGTGGGCCCAAGTTTACATATGTCATAGGCCTTGGGATAGGCCCAGACATGTATTAATTCGGTGGGGCTGTTGTGTTGGACTTTCTGGTAGGTCCTGTATGGGTCTGTCAGGCCTTGGGATAGGCTAGACTTTGTGGGCCTTAGGACTGGCCACTCTAGCGTTTTAGGTCTAGATAATATACATAGTGAGTGTTTAAGTATTTTTTATAGATTTGTGGCTGGTGTGGGGGTTATTTAGAGTTTCTGTAAGTGATAAGTGTCCTGAATGAGGTTGTGACAGGATTTGCATTGTTCTGTCTGAGGTGTTAACGAGCTGTTTGGTCAGGCTCTGCAGGTTATTCAAATCTACTGTTTAACCCTTTTGGATATACTGTTTCAAGTGTATTAATCCAATGTCTTTCTCTGTTGTCCAAGTGCTCTTGTGTTGTCATTTCTAAAATGGTTACTTTGGTGTCTCTTACAAAATCATGGTTTGGTGAGTTAGCAAAGTGTTTGTATAGGGGTAGGTTAGTTTTAAATCTCCTCGCAGTTCTGTGTCCTGCCAATCTTCTGGTCATAGTCCTCTGTGTTTGACCTACATATTGATTTCTTTTGTTGCATTTGGTACATTCTATCAGGTATATTATGTTTTGTGAGTGGCAGTTGGTATTTTTAGGGGTTGGGAATGACTTGCCATTGTAAGTGGATATTATTCTGTATTTTCTGGACATGGCTTTGCAGCATTTGCAGTTGGGGGTGCCGCATCCTCCTGAGTTACCTGTTAGGTCTGGGGTTGTATATATAGTGATTTTGTCTTTAGACTGTGGGGGGTCATTGGCATTTTTCAGTTTCGCTCTGACTAGTTTTTTACCAATTGTATTGGATCTTTTAAGGCTGAGACACGGCTTCGGTATGTGGTCTTTTTCAGTGATTGTTGGTTTGAGGGTAGACCTGATTGAGTTGATGTCCAGGTCAGGGGTATATTGAATAATTAGGAATGTGTCATATTGGCATTGTTGTTTGGTTGCCTGTTGTATTATGTTTGGTCTGTTTGTAAATGGAACAGAGTTTTCTATTTTATTGATGAGACTCTCTGGATAGCCTCTGTCCCTAAATGCCTGATGCATTTTTTTAATTACTTGTTTGTAGTCTTTTTCATTTGAGCATGCTCTGAGTAGTCTGGTTAGTTCCCCTTTGATTAAGCTGCTGAATGTCCTCTTTGGGTGGGCTGACGAGTATTCTAAGTATTGGAATTTATTTGTTTTCTTAAAGAACGGTTTGATGTCCAGTAATTTGTGTGTTTTGTATCTTTCTCCCCTGTAGAGTGTTAGGTCTAGGAAGTCTATTGAGGTGTCCGAGCATTCGTAAGTGAATTTGATTGTTGGGTGGGCTTCATTAAGAAAG